>JACCDI010045766.1_pt1 | contig 49790 bp, 49 predicted proteins | sample 7442791 | NCBI WGS metagenome assembly JACCDI01 (sample SAMN15323434, study PRJNA562643) | freshwater metagenome | isolation source: river surface water | place: USA:Blue River Watershed | collected 2017-08-15 | reverse complement strand
TTTACGTTCATATATTTTTATTGAAAAAATTTCCTTACAATATATTGGAATCATTTGACTAAAAAAAATCTGTGCCCTGATCAATTATATACTAGTAAATGAAAATTAACAAGTTAGGGGCACAGATTTTTTTTAGTCAAATGATTCCAATATATTGTAAGGAAATTTTTTCAATAAAAATATATGAACGTAAATAAAGATTTATATATGATTTTTTTAATTATTTAATTACCTTTTATGGTAATTAAATTTTGTTAAATATATTATAAATACTTATATATTATTACCATATATTTTTGGGATATTTTTTTAGAAATTTTATCTAAATTTTTAGATATTTTTGGATATTTTTTTATAATTTTTTTTAAAATTACAAATTATAAAATATGAATAATATGTTATTTATTCGTATTTAAAATGATAAAAACGTTTTTATAAGATTTTATATGTTTTTGTATGATTTATGTAATAAAAATACTCAAAAATTCAAAAACAAAGTTCTAAAATTTGATTTAGATCCATTGTAAAAAAGGTAAATAATATTAAAAAATTGAATATTTTCCAAATTTACGTTCAATATATATTGAATTTTATCACTAAGTTTTTGTAATCTTTTATTCCAATCTTTTTCATTTTTTACTATAAGTTCGCCTCCATATTTCCACCATGGTGATTCATTAGGAGTTCCATGATTATCTATAAATGCATCAGTGTTAAAACGAATGATAAAAAGAGGTTTGTTGTTTAAGATTTCGGATATTTTGTGCATTCTTATCTCTTCTTTCGTTTTTTCATATTTTTCATGTTGATTTTCATCAACTTCTATGATTAAATAACGATCATCTGTTTCTAAAAATATATCTGGAAACAGTTTTAAACCTTCTAAAGGCTTATTAAAAATCCAATTTAGATGACTATATTGTTCTTTTATGTATTTAATGACTGATTCTTCTCTTGTTTTATTTTTTTTAAATACATGTTCATTTGGGAATTTTGTAATAAAACATTCTTTGCAATATAATCGATACTTTTTATTTGCTGATCTGTCAAAACAATTCCTACAATATTTATATTTACTACAAATTTTACATTCAATTGTTTGTAAGAAATGGCTACATATATGATATTTATTTAACTCCATTAAATCAAATTTATGTTTATAATCAAGATAAGAATCCATGTCTAAATATTTATCTACAGAAGATTTATCATACCAATCTTCTAAAGAGTCTTTATCTTGTTGCCACCTTTTAACAACCTCCATTTCATCATCATTTAAAAAATTATGATTATATATAATTGATTTTAGCTGTTTTTTTATAATTGTAGGATTACTATTTAATTCTTTGATATGATTTTCATATTCAATTTGATTTTTTAGTGGATACATTAATTTAACTCCATTAAAAAGGTATCCTACTCCTTCTTCTTCATCTTCTGTATTTTGTAAATCATCTTGATTTGATTCAATTTTTTCTAAATGGTGCGTCTTTAAAATTTCATTTATCAAATCACTCATTTATATAAATCTTGTATTTAATATTTTTTTATATTTAAATATTACCAATGTTTGGTAATATTTCATTTAGTCAAAAACGCCTCGCGACGAAGTCGCGTCGGGATCGCCGAAGGCGAGCCCGCTAACTCATTGAGCGTTAGCGAAATGAGTTTTATTGCTCAGCGATGCTTGTTAGCATCGCGAGCATTCATATTCTTAAAAAAAATATTTAAATCATGATTTTATGTATATTTTTATGTAAAATTTCATCAAAATAATCAATAAGTTTCTCTTTATAACGTCCAAAAACCATTTTATTAATTTTAAAACTGTAAAAATCATTCATTTTTAAAATATTTTCATCATTTTTCATATAAATTTGAGTATTTACTTTTTCATAATCCATTACCTTTTGCTTCTTTTCATTAATAATCCATTCAATCATTTTTTTAAAAATAAAATGAGTAATTTTTACATGATAAATCTCATCTAAACTTATATTTATCAAAAAATTCTTCTCAAAAAATACCTCTCCATTTTTGTTTTTAAAATGGTATTTATAACACATAATACGATCCGTATCGATATCATGATTCATTTTATCTTCTAAATTTGAAATATGATTTACTATTTTTATAAAAAAATCAATATTTTTATCTATTTCTTTTGATATAATCTCTAAATCTTCTTTGTCTTCATACTCTTTCACTACTATTTCTTCATTTCCTTTCTGAAATGTGTTTTTACACATTCCATTTAACTTATTTTTTATAAATTTATCAATATCTTCTATATCAATGTGGTAGCCAAAAATAGGAAAATAGTTTCCTTTTAACTTAAAAATATATGACGATTTGAAATCAATATAAATTTCTATCTTTTTTTTATCATAAAATGGTATGTCATAATAATTTCCATTCTTTGAATACAAAAAATACATAGATTTGAATTTATAAATATCAATGGGTCTTTTTTCATAATTTAATAAAAATATTGTTTTATCTTTTTCATGATCTCTTTGTTCAAACTTTAAAATTTCTCTCTTTTCAATAACTTTATCTCTAACAATTATCGTAATATGGTCTTTATAAATATCAGCTATGTTTTGATTATACCAATATCGATATAAATATTCGTTTTTTATTAAATGAAATGTCCATTTTTTATGAAATTCATCATCATAAAATCTGTTCTTATTGTAAAAAAATAACTTTTCATATTCACATACCAATTCATGCTTTTTATGACGAAAATGAGATTGAATTTTAGTTGCAAATATTGGATAAACTTCTTCTTTACATCCTACACAAAATAATTTTTTTGATTTATTTTTTTCAAATTCTGTAATATGTATGATCATATCTTTATCAGTTAATGAAAAAAAACACATTATATTTTATTATAAATCTATTTAAAAATTATATAATAATATTTTAAATAAATATATTTATCAGATTTCTAAAATTATAATTTCAGTAAAATAAGTGAGGTCAAACGGTTTTATTTTTTTATTCATTATCTAATTATGGTAATATAGTTTTCCATTTAATAAAGTTTCGCCCGCGACGAAGTCGCGTCGGGATCGCCGAAGGCGATTCCGCAAGCCTGTTTTGCGAAGCGAAACAGGCTTAATGGGTCAGCGATGCTTGTTAGCATCGCGACCCTTCATGTTCTTCAAAAAAGTTTTTCAGTTTTCTTCTCTCAGTATTACGTCAATAACATATTCAAATCCCCCAAATACTAATATATCTTTTTCATATACTTTTTCTATGCATAAATCACAAATGGAAAATGAAATTATATCATCTTCATCTTCATCATCATCATCTGCATTTTTTGATGACTTTAGATAAGTTTGACATCTGAAAAATCGATTACTATATCCTTTTCCTACTGCATTATCACCACAAACTTGGCATTTACAATAAGTTATAATATCTTTTTTTTTATCAAAAATCTCTTCTTCTGCATGTAATATTTTTATAGTTTTAGCTACCATTTTATATATCAATTTATATATTTTTTTTATATTCAAAAAAATCATTTTTGAAAATTATTGGGTTTGAGAAGTTGGTTAGGTTGGACTATTTAATGATAAATAATAAACACGGGATGATATGCGAATAAATAATTTGCCCCTCTGGGGCCCACTCAATTTCCCTAAATTCATTTCTTTCAAAAATAATATCACCCTATTTCAAAATGGAATTCACATTAAAACCTTTTCCATTTGATCAAATTGGAAATGATTACAGATACCATTTCAAACATAATTCATTTCTCATATCAGGTAATTCAAATATCGAAATCAATGATCTCCTAAAAGATCTATTGCATTATCATAAAACCATTCCATTAGGACTCATTTTTACTACGGAAGAGAGAAAAGTATTATATGAAGATTATATGCCTGAACATTTGATTCACACCAAAGTTAGTAAAAAGACCATTTCTGCTATCACAAAAAGACAAAGAGAACTCTTTAGAAACAGGGAAACTGATAATTCAGATCACAGAATATTCGTCATATTCGATTCTTTTCAAAATGGTGATTTTCAGAAAAGTAAAGATATCCGTTTCTTCATGCAATTAGGAAGAACCTTCTCCATTTTAACCATTTTCATTTTTAGAAACCCCATTCCAATTTCACCCCTTTACTTCTCCTGTTTCGATTTCGTCTTTATCCAAAAAAATCATCTCATTCCAAATGAAGATATTTACAAATCTTATTGCAAAAATGAAATCTCATTTGATATCTATCAACAACTGATGGATCATCTAAATATGAGCGAATTTCTCGTCATTCATCTTTATACAAGAGATGATAGCCTTGATAATATCTTCTATTATAAAACAAGTCAAAAAGAACCCTTCAAAATGTGTTGTGAAGAAGCATGGAATTTAAAAAATGATGAATTTGATGAAATGGAATCAATATAAAGAAATCTTATTCAAAAAGATAAAAATGAAAGATTTAATGAATTTTGAGCATCGTTGGAAATTAAGAGATTGGATTGATGAAACTAAATTAGATTGGAAGTATTTATCTATAAATCCATCAGCTATGTATTTATTAGAAAATAATTTAGATAAGATTCATTGGGATATGTTATCAAGTAATCCATCTGGAATGGATCTATTAAAGAAGTATCCAGATAAGATTTATTGGAGATTTTTATCTTCAAATCCATCAGCTATGGATTTAATAGTTAAAAATATAGAGGCCAGCAAAGCTGGTCTTGCATGGCCAAAAGGAGAATATCACTCTAATCTTATGGATATGGAATACAGAATTGATAATTATTGGTTATCCCAAAATCCATCAGCTATTCCTTTATTGGAAAAGAATTTTGAATTCATTTACTGGCAAGGGTTAGCTTCAAATCCAAATCTATCAGCAATTCATTTATTAGAACAAAATCCTGATAAAATTGATTGGATTAGTTTGTCAACAAATCCATCTGCCATTCATATGATCGAAAAAAATATGAACAAAATTTTATTTAGATTTTTATGTTTAAATCCATCAGCCATTCATTTAATTGAACAAAATATAAACCAAATTGATTGGGAATATTTATCTTCAAACCCATCTGCAATTCATCTATTAGAAGAAAATCAAGATAAAATTAATTGGCAATTTTTATCAAAAAATCCAGCTATTTTTGAATTAGATTATGATTTTTTTATTGATAGAATGAATATTATCAGAGAGGAATTGATGGAAAAAGCGTGGCATCCTTCACGTTTTCAGAAATGGTGTATATAAATCTATATACGTAAGTTTTTTATAAAAATTGATCAAATTCATATTTTGTATTTGATCAAATGAAACCAATATAAAGAAATGACTGAAATGAAGGACTTCAAGAATTTTGAACATCGTTGGAAGTTAAGAGATTGGGTTGATATGAATAAGTTAGAATGGAAATATTTATCACAGAATCCAAATGCAAGGTATCTTTTGGAATCAAATCCTGATAAGATTGATTGGGGAGTGTTATCTTACAATCCATCAACCATTCATCTATTAAAAGAAAATCCTGACAAAATTGATTGGGATATGTTATCAACCAATCCATCAGCGATTCATCTTTTAGAAGCCAATCAGGATAAAATTTTTTGGAGCTATTTATCCATAAATCCATCAGCAATTCATCTTTTAGAAGCGAATCCCGATCGAATTAATTGGAAGAATTTATCAAAAAATCCATCAGCCATTCATCTTTTAGAAAGTAATCCTGATAAAATTGATTGGATGAATTTATCTTTAAATCCATCTGCAATTGATCTTTTAGAAGAGAATCCTGATCGAATTAATTGGAATTGTTTATCAAAAAATCCATCAGCCATTCATCTTTTAGAAGAGAATCCTGATAAAATGAATTGGACATATTTATCTTCAAATCCATCAGCAATTCATATATTAGAACAAAATATTGATAAAATCACGTGGTATGCCTTATCAGTAAATCCTTCTATTTTTGAATTAGATTATGATTTCTTCTTTCAAAGAATGAACTTAATCCGTGACGAGCTTCTTGAGAAAGCATGGCATCCTTCACGTTTCGAGAAATGGTGTATCTAAATCTATATACGTAAGCTAATCATATTTTATAAAAATTGATCAAATGATAATTTAGAATTTGATCAAATAAAACCAATATAAAGAAAAGGTGAAAATGGAGAAAGATTTAATGAATTCAGGAAATTGTTTAAAACTCAGAGATTGGATTTCACCCGATCGTTTGGATTTGGATCATCTTTTATGGAATCCTAATGCTATTTCTTATGTTGAACAACGTTTTCATGTTGAAACTGAACTTAAAGATCATCATTGGCTGATTTTGTCAGTCAATCCATCAGCAATTCATCTTTTGGAACGTTTTCCACAAAAGATCAATTGGCATTTTTTGAATCAAAATCCATCTGCTGGTCATTTACTTGAACAAAATCCTCATCTAATTTATTGGGATTATATATCACATAACCCTTCTGCGATTCATATAATCGAACAAAATATGCAATTTGTAGAATGGTGTTCTTTATCAAAAAATCCAAAAGCAATTCATATTATAGAAGAGAATTTAGATAGAATTCAATGGAGTCATTTATGTTTAAACACTCATCCAAGAGCAATTGAACTTCTTCAACTACATCCCCAACATATAAATTGGAGTATGTTATCTCTGAATCCATCAGCCATTCATATTCTTAACCAAAATCTTGAAAGAATTCATTGGAGTTTTTTATCAGAAAATCCTTCTGCTATTCATCTCCTACAAGATCATATGGATAAGATTGATTGGAAAAGACTTTCCAAAAATCCATCTGCAATTCATCTTTTAGAGCAAAATCAAGATAAAATTGTTTGGAAGGAATTTTTAAAAAATCCTGCAATCTTTGAAATTGATTATGAATTTCTATATAAAAAAATGAATATTATCCGAGAGGAATTAATGGAAAAAACATGGCATCCCTCACGTTTTGAGAAATGGTGTATCTAATCTATATACGTAAGTTCCGTAGGAACGGACTCAGAGAATTCACAACGTGAATTCTGTAAGTTTTTATAAAAATTGATCAAATGAGAATTAAGAATTTGATCATATGAAAACAATATAAAGAAAAGTCAGAAAATGAAGAATTTAATGAATTTTGAACATCGTTGGAAACTTAGAGATTGGATTGATCTTCACAAGTTAAATTGGAAACGTTTATCACAAAATCCAAATGCAATGTTTATCTTAGAACAAAATCAAGATAAAATATGTTATCCATTTTTTTTATTTAACAAATCAGGCATCTATTTATTAGAAAAGCAACCAGAGAATATTGTATGGGATGATTTTTTAGTAAATGAATCAAGTATTTATCTTTTACAAAAAAAAATAAATACTTTCTCTAGCATTTCATTAAAAAATATAGTTAAAGATCAAGATACTTGTTGGAGTTTATTATCAGCCAATCCATCAGCAATTCATATTTTAGAACGAAATTCCAGAAAGATTGATTGGGAATTTTTATCTTTAAATCCATCAGCAATTCATATTTTAGAACGAAATTCCAGAAAAATTGATTGGCTTCAGTTATCTCAAAATCCATCAGCAATTCATTTATTAGAACAAAATCCTGATAAAATTTGCTGGGATGTTTTATCATCAAATCCATCAGCTATTCATTTATTAAAAGAGAATATTGATAAAATTGATTGGTGGAATTTATCTTCCAATCCATCTGCTATTCATCTTATAGAAGCGAATCTTGACAAAATCGATTGGAAAGAATTATCTTCAAATCCATCAGCCATTCATCTTTTGGAACAAAATCTTGATAAAATTAATTGGGAATACTTTTCTAAAAATCCAGCCATATTTGAACTTGATTATGATTTTTTTAGTAATAGAATGAATATCATTCGTGAAGAGCTTATGGAAAAAGCTTGGCATCCCTCACGTTTCGAGAAATGGTGTATCTAAATCTATATACGTAAGCTAATCATATTTTATAAAAATTGATCAAATGAAAATTTAGAATTTGATCAAATGAAACCAATATAAAGAAAGATCAGAAATGACAGATTTGATGAATAGTGAATGTCGATGGAAGTTGAGAGATTGGATTCCTATTGACAAGTTAAGTTGGGAATATTTATCTGGAAATCCAAATGCCTTGTTTCTTTTAGAATCAAATATTGATCAAATCAATTGGTACATTTTATCACTTAATCAAAATCCATTAGCAATCCATATTTTACAAAAAAATATGGATTTGATTGATTGGGGATATTTATCCGAAAATCCATCAGCAATGCATCTTTTAGAACAAAATCCTCATCTAATTGATTGGAAATATTTATCTTCCAATCCATCTGCTATTTCTCTTTTAGAAAAGAATCTTGATAAAATTGATTGGAAATATTTATCTAAAAATTCATCAGCAATCCATCTTTTAAAAGCAAATCCTGATAAAATTGATTGGGATTTGTTATCCAGAAACAAATCAGCTATTCATCTTTTAGAAGAAAATTTTGATAAAATCAATTGGGAATATTTATCCATAAATCCATATGCGATTCATCTTTTAGAACAAACTCCTAATTATATTGATTGGCATCACTTGTCATTTAATCCATCAGGAATACATCTTTTAAAAGAAAATCTTGATAAAATATTTTGGCCCCTTTTATCCAAAAATCCTTCTGCTATTCATCTTTTAGAAGAAAATCAAGATAAGATTTATTGGAATTTGTTTTCATCTAATCCAGAAATCTTTGAACTTGATTTAGAATTCTTACAAAGAAGAATGGATATCATTCGCGAAGAGCTTATGGAGAAAGCATGGCATCCCGCGCGTTTCCAGAAATGGTGTATTTAAATCTATAACGTAAATTCTATTTTATAAAAAAAATGAAACAAAAAACAAATTGATTTGTTAAATATTATTCTTTGTATAAAAAGAATTACTAACAACATGTCATTTAATCATTCTATTCCTCATGAAATTATCTCCCCTTTGGGAGAGAATGAGTTTGACGATGATGGATTTGACCGTGATGGATTTGATACAGATGGTTTTGATCGTGCTGGTATGCACAGAAATGGCACTGAATACAATGACGAAGGCTTCGATGTAGATGGCTTTGATCAAAATGGTTACAACCGTAATGGATATAACCATGCCGGATTTGACCGAGAAGGGTTTGATTGGCAAGGTTTTGACTGGGAAGGATTTAATCGAGATGGATTTAATCGAGATGGTTTTCACCGTAGTGGAAATAATATAGTCCGCCATTCATAAGACATTCGTCTTCAAAATTATAAAATGAAATCAAGTTTAAAAAACTTAAAAAGAAATCATCGTCACTACCAAAGATGCTTGAAACTACCGAATGCATTCCTATCAAAACCAATGATAGAGAATTTACCGATTGTATGGAATTCTCATTATTGCGATTTCTTCATTTCATCTTCTATTCTACTACTGAAATAAAGAATCATAGATTTTCTAAATATGTAATCTTCCCTGATAATTCTCTTATTCAAATACATCCTGATCTCTCCGCATGGATCGAAGAACATCCTCTCATTTATCAATCCGCATCTTATTATCATCAAAAAGAAGGAATCCAAGAAAGAAATGATTGGGCTCATTTTATTTCAGATCGCCCCTATTTTGACTATTATAGAACTGATTCTTCCGAATTATTTACAAATCTCCACAATATCATCATCTTTTGCAAAGAATTACTCGGAATGAATCTTAAACCACAAGATGATGCAAATGAAAATATCCAATTGATTGCAAAATATATCCAAGATTACACCAAAAAAAATATTCAATTATACATTGATTATGAAGAAAATCGCACAACAAATATGTCCATTGAAAAGATCAAATCTCTTATCTCAAAACCTCAAGCTGATATTCAACTTCTCAATCAACCTACCTATTATGTCATCTCAAAAAATATAAGTCTCTATTTCTCTATCGATTCTAACATTTATGATTGGAACCTTCATGCAGTTTATTTTACCAATCAAAATATCGTTTCGAATCATTTCATTACTGGACATTCTGTCATTATGTAAAGTAGAAATAATCATTTTATGTTTAATAAAAAGAATTTTTATTAAAATATCTATATAAAAAAATTAAATTCATTTTATAAAAAGAATGATTATCACACGATTTCCTCCTGAACCTAATGGATTTCTCCATTTCGGACATACCAAATCCATTATTCAAAACTATTCTGATAATAACAAATGCCATCTTCGTCTCGATGACACAAATCCATCTTCTGAAAAACAAGAATTCGTAGATGGTATTATTGAAGATCTTAAATGGCTCGGTTATGATCCAGGTGATATCACTTACACTTCTGACTATTTCCCACTACTTTATCATTTTGCCATTCTACTTATTCAAAATGGATTCGCTTATGTCGATTTTACAAATAAAGATCAAATCAGATCTGAAAGACACGCAGGCATTGAAAATGAATATCGACATAAACCTATCGAATTCCATTTAACAGAATTTGAAAATATGAAAAATGGTAAATACAAAGATAATGAATGTGTACTTCGTCTCAAAATCGATATGCAAAATCTAAATCATGTTCTTCGTGATCCTATTGCCTATCGTATTAATCATACTCCTCATTATAAAACAGGTGCTCAATGGTGTATGTATCCATCTTATGATTATAGTCATGGTATTATTGATGCACTCGAAAAGATTACTCACTCTTATTGCACAACTGAATTTTATATTCGACGCGATTTATATTATTGGACACCCCTCAAACTTAAAGAATTAGGTATTGATCTAACTGTTGCCAATGAAATCGAATATGGAAAATTATTAGTTGAAAATAATATTTTGTCAAAACGAAATATCAATAAACTAATATCCGATGGATCTGTATCTGGATATGACGATCCACGACTTTTAACTTTAAAAGGTTTGCGCAGAAGAGGATTTACACCCAATATGATACATAAATTAGTTTCAACATCCGGATTAGATAAAAAAGATACTACCATTAATACTGAATATATGGATTATGTAATACGAGAAGAATTAAACCAAAATGCACACAGAGCTTTTGCTGTTTTAGATCCTCTCGAAGTAGAAATTCACAATTTTGATCAAATCAAAAATACACATATCATTCACCCAAATCATCCATTCCAATCTGATTTCGGATTTCATGAAAAAGAATTATCTAAAAATATCTATATCGAAAAAGAAGATTTCAAAGAAATACATGATAAGAATTACTATCGTTTTACTCCCGAAAATACTGTAAGACTCAAATATCACGATTTCTTTAAATATCATTCTCATGACAAAAATAAATTAATCATTGATTATACTACTGTCGAAAATCCTAAAAAAATAAAAGGATGTATTCACTGGGTTAGCAAAGAAGATTGTATAGAAGCCATTTTTGAATTATATACTGATCTTGCACCTAATGGAGTTTTTGATCCTCATTCAAAAATGATCAAAAAAGGATTTGTCGAAAAATATTGCATCACTCACGAATTATGGCAATTTGAAAGATTAGGTTATTTTAAATTAGATCGATTTGAAGATCATAAACCTGTATTCATTCGTATTACTGGTCTTTTTGATAAAAACAAAAAATAATTTTCATTTTTTACTTTTTTTACAAATGATTTTTTTGTAAAAATCAATTCATTAAAATATGATTATAAACACCATCCTATTGTTATGGGTTTACATTTTTTACATTTTATAATGGTTGTTGTTCCTGCTGTATTATTAAAAAGGATAAGTGGTTTCTTTTTCTTTTTGGGTGTTGGAGGAACAGGTGGTATATATTCATTCACTACTAAATTATATTCTGTCACACTGTATGGATTCTTTGTGCTATATACATAAATCCGGTAATTTCTAACTTCTGTTGTAGATGTTGTTGATATTGCTCCGGTTGCACTATTCATCGTTATCGTTGGATAAGAACTTGGTAAAGAACCGTTGATTGATAAAATGGAATAGGTATAACCTGAGACTACTCCACTTGAAGTTCTATTTCCTGCATTGATTGTTTGTGAATAAATCTTTACTAAACTTAAACTATATGGAGTATATCCTGAATTGGTAAGCAAAAAAGGAGTATTTGATCCATTTGGCTGAATCCATGTTGTCCCATATGGAGTTGTCGATGGATCCCCTGCTAATACAGATTTTGCATTTGTATCATTCCATCCTGAACTACTATTCGCTGGCTCAGAATAATTATTTGTCAAAGTAGATGTTGCTGAACCAATTGTAAAAGTTCCATTTACTACAGTTTGACTTCCTACAATATATCCTGTTCCACTACTTTGAGTTCCACATACATAACAATTATTTATTGTTTGACCACCCACATTTGTCTCTCCACATATACCTCCTGCTTGTGAATCTGCAATATTTCCTGTTGAATAACAATTTGCAACTGTTACTGTTCCTACAAATTTCCCCATTATACCTCCTGCTTGTGATGATATACTTCCTGTGCTATAACAATTTAACACATATATAAGAACAACTCCTGTCAAACCTGCTCCTTGACCACATATTCCTCCAGCTTGTTGTCCAATTATACCCGTTGAATAACAATTTTGAATGGTTGCTATTTCTACTCCATTACCTATTATACCTCCTCCTCCTATACCAATGGCACCAGAACTCCAAGATGATTGACATAATACATTACCTGAATTAGTTCCTGCATTGATTCCAATAATACCACCTGCCATACTTCCTATTGAACCTGTTGAATTACATACACTTATACTTAAAAATGCTCCACTCTCTGAACCTGATGAAGCTCCTACAATACCACCACAATAACTTGGGATATCACCATCAGATGAACAATTTGTAATAAAATTACCTCCTGCACCTCTTGCAAAATATGATTGTCCAATCCATCCTGCACTATCCGATGTTGAAGAATACAAAGTGCTACCATTGACTGCTAATACTTCAAAATTCTGTATCTTCATAAAACTATATCCATTACTTGAACTTGTTCCATTTTGAATCAATCCTACATAATTTGCTACTCCATCTATTGTTATCGTTGGACGCGTTCCATCATTATTTAATGTCGTGCTACCAAATTGTAAATAGGTTGATCCACAAACAAAATAATCATTTACAGTTGTTAATGTTAGATCTGTTACAAATTCAATTGTCACATAACCATCTGATGGTGAAGTATTTATAATTGTGCTTGGAAATAAAACAATATTCCATGTTTCACTATCTAAACTATATTCTACACTACTCCCACTTTGACGAATAAATATCATTGATCCACCCGATGCAGATATACTTGATGACATTTCTACATATTTATAACCTTTTTATTCATTCTTCTATTTTATTAAATGAAACCAATTTAAAGAAAATTCCATTTAAACAAATAATGACAAAATGTTTTCAAGAATTTTGCGACAAAGATCATTACCTTTTCAAAAGAGGTATTTTACTGAAAATGTGAAACAAAAAATAAACAAAATGGATCTTTTAACTCTCTATTTAAAAGGTAGTCTTGCACTTGGGTTTGGATTTGGAATGTATCGTTATAACACTGATTTTAAAAACATTGCACCAAATAATCCATTCTCTACAGCTATTCTATCTCTTGTATTTGGAATTGTTGATGGATTCTCCATCCCCGGAATGATTCTTCTAAAATCAGCAGAAGGTCTTGATAAGATTTATCAAAATCATATCAAAGATAAACAAAAAGATAATTAATCCATACTTTGGCATATCATCATTACAACTTCCACATTTGGTAAAAATGCATATTTCATTCCAATCTCTTCTTTCAACTTGTCAAAATCAATATCCAGAGATCTTGATTTTCCATTCACTCTCTCCTCACTTCCCCATTGTGTCATATTCATCATTTCCACTTCCGGAATCAAATACATCAATTCTCCCAATCTCTTCATCTCTCTTTTTATCTTCTTTCCTACCTTCTTATCGATATACACATCATAACTCATCACATCTCTCTTCAAATTCTCTTTCATCATATCCCAATTCTCTTTTTCATGTTTCTGTATCATTTTCATCAAAATACCACTATATACATCATTCTCATCTTCGATAAAACCATTCTCCATTACTTTTTTCATTTGATCCATATTTGATTCTTGAATTTGATCCAAAAAATCAATCAACTTCACTTTCACACCCAATGATACTGTCGAATTCACTGAAAAACCCATTTTACTATTTGAATCATAGGAATTTCTTTAAGATCTAATTTTACGTTACTATTTTATAAAAGAACGTAAAATTCATTTTTTTTTCACAAAAAACTGAAAAATTATCATTCTATTCATTGTTATTTTCAATTTATATTAAAAACCGTGAAGATCATGGAAAAACAAACCTCAATGGAATGGTCTTCTGAGGAAATGGAGAGGTTTAACACCACCTTTCTTCAGTCCCACTCTTTGAATTCATCCATTTTGAAGGAATATACCACTGAATGGAAAAAAAAATTCGTGAATAAATATGCGGATAACAAACAGTATGGTGTTTCCCTACAAAACCTTGTGATTCAGATTCGCGAAACCCACCCCTTGGAAGATAGCGCATACCCCACTTACACCCCCGAATCGGTTTTTGACATGATACGCAATCACCCCCGTGCTGACCCTCTTTTGATCACTGAATTCGAGAAAATCCTTGCAAAGTTTAAAGACAAAGATACATCTCGCAATGGATTTATCATCTGCAACTTCATCAAGAACCTTCTATGGTTCAAAGACGTATTGCACATCGACCCAAAAAAGGATTGCACAAAAATCTTTGGCACCATTTGCCTCCTCACGGATGGATTAAATTCCTACATGCACTATACAGGAGGCAAACACACACACATTGGATCAATCTTGAGGATCGTCCAATTCATTATTCTCGGAATTCCCAAGCTAACCAGAAATAGGGCTTCCAAACTTTCCACATTTCAAGCACCTATTGCTACTGAGACCACCAACATCACCTCAGTTACTCTGGCTGTATTTGCTCTTCTCGATATGTCCGCGAGAAGATAAAGCATATTTAGTTCTCCAAAAGGTATTATAAAAAAAATGATGATTTACATCTCAAATAATCAATTTTACAAATAAATAAAAAAATAACAAAATGGAAACCTCACCTCTGAGTCATATTCCTCTCCCTCATCCTTTTCAACATGCTTATACTCACACAGAAAATGGTGATATTGAACCATGCATTCTACTTCCTGTAACAAGTTTTGAAGAGAGCAGACGTAGAAAATGCATCGTAAATGTTATTTTCTGTATTGATACCGAAGATGAAATGTTCGTTTTTAGCAGAAATCCTACAGAAACTGAACAACAACGAATGATGCGCATTTTTAAACAAAATCATAGCAATTATGAAAGAGGCATTCTTCTTGCACGAGCTCTGAAACAAATGTCTTAATTCAATAAGACCATTTTATAAAATAAAACTATATTTAAAAAAATAATGATAAATGATGTAGAAATAAGTAATAACAAAAAATGGAGACGAAAGAGCTTTCAATCACTGATGTAGCAGATCCCACTACCTTCCGAGTTATTCCACATACTCATTATAATATCCTTCAGGTCAAGAAATCAGAATCATCTCAATACTTTCATAGTTCATCCATCACTGAAATGGATATTTATACACCACCAAGTAAGGGATATCCATGCAGAATTTCAATTGGACCGATCGGATTTCAAAAGAACATCTTCTATGGATATAAACAATCCGATTGTGAAAGAGTTGCTGATTTCCTTTTCAAGAATTTCATGTAAATCATTACCATTATGGTAATTTATATTGGATAATTATATATCACTTTATGAAAATTCCGGCCTCCGCGAGAGGTCCACGCATAACAGGTTCTTTATATCATTTTTATGATGTTTTGTTTAAAGTTTGTTTCATTGGCTGATCCACCATCCGTGGATCAGTATGCTTGTTCTCATCAAATCGTCTTTTATCATAACTTTCACATAAATCAAGTATTTATGCGAATTGAATATGCGGAAATAAATAAGGCGCTCTTGCGCCCCCAATCTATCATTTTAAAAACCATTCTCTCATTTTTTTTATCATCTATCTTTAGAAACATGAATTCTAAAGATACTCATGATTGGGATATCAATTATTTTCATTATATGACTCCATTCATTGACAAACAAATCAATGTTCTTCAAGTAGGTTGCACACACCATTTTAATATCGATTTCTTCAAATCGTATATCCTTACTCATAAAGATTCTCATATGTATTCTATTAATTTATGTGACACTAACTCTAACTCTAATTCAAATCAACCTCTTCCATCATCTACTGGAAATATTCATCTTTATAATCATGCATCTTATGATATTTTAATTGAATTCTCAAAACAAAAAATTGAATTTGATATCATCATCTTCTATGACGATATGTCAGACGATCTCTTCTCTCAATTAATATTAACTTTCAATCTCTTAAAATCAAATGGAATCCTCTTTATCTACCAATCTGAGAATTTTAATAAAAATATTGATGAATTTCATAAAACCATTCAACTTTTCACTGAATTAAAAGATACACAAATTGAAATTCTCAAACAATCCCAACAATACATCTTTATTCGCAAACAATCTATTTCTAAAATTGATAAAATGGAAAGCGCAAAAATAAAAGAAGCCCTCAAAAATGTTTTATCCACCAAACTGACTCAGGAATCATTTACTCTTCCTCAACCTACTTTAAAAATAACCGATTTACAATTTGAACTACAAACATCCGATAAACCTGTCAAAAATATGACCAAATATGGATTTATCAAAGAATATGATGAATATGAAGATTATCTTATTCATGATAAAGATAATATTGATAGATTAGATCCTAATTTTATTATTTCAAATAGTTTTGAGAATAAAGATACTTTCAATACTCTAAAAAAAATATTTACTGATCTTCATATCTCATTTGATGAAAATACACAAAATATTTTAAATATTTTTTTTGAAAAAAATGAACATCGAAATAATTATATTTTTACATTTCTAAAAAATTATTTACTTCATCAACACTCTTTAAAAAATAAATCAATTCGTATATTATATTTAGCACGTCATACAAAAAAAATTAGCACTATTCATAATCTTATCGAATTGATTCAAAAATATCCATCTTTTAAAAAAATTAATTTTTTTTTCCCATTATTAAAAAAATCTTTTACAAAAAAAAATATAAATTTGTCAAATATAAAAATTATACCTATTACTAACAAATATTCAACACCTAATCATAATGTTCTTCATGATTTTTTAAATTATATGTCTTATCCATTTTCATTCTTTAATATTTTGGAAATTACTAAATATCTTAAATTACAAAAAATAGATTATATTCATATTGCATTAACTAAATATTTAAAATATAACTTACTCTTTAAAAATTATCCTACTTATATATCAAACATACTTATTCATATATTATTTTTGATATTATCTATACAAAATAAAAATGGTTCTTTCTCTATGACAGTTCCTATTATTTCAACATTACCTTTTATTCAATTCCTTTATATTATATCTTTCTTTTATAAAAAGGTTGAAATAAAAAAATCTCCACGTAGAGTTAAAAATATTATCCAAATTGATATTATGGCACATCAATTTAAAGATATTCAAAATAATCATTTTATTCGTCCATTATATTCTATTTGTACAAATTTAGAATTATTATCTAAATCAAATAAACCTATTTTTATACATTCATTTATAAAAAATAATATACCATCTTCTTTTATTCATTACATACATACTTTATTACATAATGATTACAAAAATATTATTCAAAATACAAAAGACAAAATTATTATATCTAAATATATTCACAAAAAAGAAATTATACGTAAAATTATCAATACTCAAATTCATAAAGCTTTACAATTTAACATTCTCTTTAATCAAACAATTAATAATATTGTCACCAAACTTTATTAAATTGAATAGGTATAAACCGATCTATATATAAATTTGATTTTGGTGGAACCAAATCTATACTTATCTCTCTAAAAACTTCTTTACGAAGAGTATTCATTGAACTTAAAAAAACATCCCAAAATTTTGAATAATCTTTTTTTCTTAATTTGATCATAATTCTAATCATTTCTATTGATATTTCTATTCTGTTTCTATTAACTATATTAAAGAATTTCATAATGATCTTCTTTAAATTTTCTGTACCAATACTATTATTTATTACTTTTTCAATATTATTATTTCTTAAATTTTTATATTTATTACTTTTTAATGTAGATATATTATTCTTTAAATTACAAATTTCTGCTATATAACGAAATAAATCAATTGATCTATTAAAATCTTCACTTCCAAATATATTTGGATACAAAAAACGATTAAAAGTATAAATATACATATCTCTTAACTTAAAAAATGTTTTATCAAAATCTATAAATATTACTTTTATCTTCTCTATTTCTATTCTATTTCCTTCTTTCCATTCTACTTTTATCATTATATTTCTTGGATTAAAATCATAATGTATAAATTGAATTTTATCTTGAAATTTCAATAATACATTTGAAATCTCTATTGAAATATTTTTTAATATCTCATATTTTTTTTCATTTGTTAATGTGATAAATATTTTATCTTCTAAAATATATTTTAATACATTTTCACCATCAATTTCTATCATTTGTATATATATTTCATTATAACCAAATATAAATTCTATTGGTTCTGTTATATTTTCCGAAAATATTTCATATAAGCATATTTGTTTAAAAAATTCAAATAACATCCTCTCAGTTCTTACATTCTGCATTTTCTTCTCAATTACTGTTTGCCCATCTAATCTATCTATTTTATATATCTCACCTATTGCACCCTTTCCTATTCCTATTCTGTTTCTATTTATCTCTTTATCTATGCATCCCAAAAACATTCTACAAAAATCTAAATAAAAATTTAAATTATGATAATACACATATTCAAAAGCAATCTCTATCATCATTTCTCTCGTCTTACCAGGTGGTATATTCTCTTCTTTCAAATATTCATTTGAATAATAAATATATTGATACACTCGCATAATTAATTCTAATTTTAACATATTCTCAACCATATATATAAATACATCTCTATTCTCCATCGGTATCCGTAATATTTCAAATAATATTTCAATTCTTGATTGATATGATTTATACCACATATATTTCAATTTCATTCTTCTGTTTTTATCTCCATTTATAGCTAATAATTCTTGATATTGATTTAATAATTTTTGTGTTAATATACCATTTTCTTTTAAAAAAAGATATATGTCTGGTCCAAATATATTCTCCAATTCATCATTTCCAAAAAATTCAAATAATCCATCATTGATCAATATTGATTTTGTTATACCTTTTTCTCTCATAAATTCATGAATTCTGTTTATTTTTGCAATAAATACATCATCATTATAATGAAAGGATATTTTACTCTCAAAGATTTGTAAAATACGAGTTAATTCACTTCTTGCATTCGGAACCTTATTCAATTTTATCTTTTCCAAATTTTGCGAAGTAAAAAAATGTTGAACATTTTGTCGATGAGATCCTCGTATTGGTGTTTTCGAATATTTTATCTCTCCTAATACTGTTCCATTTTCCAAAATGTTAGGATTATCTACATAATAATGTTCTGTTATCCACCATTCTTCTGCTGTTCTTTCATGAATCTTTCTCATAAATTGCCATCTCTCTCTCTGTTTCATTTTTTCATAATATCTTACCAATGTATTAATTTTTCTTCTACGATTATTCTTCTCTTCTTGAGTTTTAGCACATTCTGGTTTATATTTTTGTTTTTGTATTGAATTACATACTGTTGGATTTTCAAAATGTAAAGGTACATCTCTCCATCTCAATGTCTTTCCTACTGGTATATAAACACCTTCTATAAATTGTCCTTGAGGTCTCATAACATACGATGTATTTTCTACTTGTTTATATGGTCTCCATGTACCACTTTTATTAATAGATCCTCTATTTGTCATTTATATCTATCAATGATAGATATAAAAAGTATCATCATCTTATTATACTTTAAAACTTATATTCTCCCATTTACAAAAATTACGCAAACATATCACATTCTCCAAATCAACTCCTTTCGATTTTATTGACATATAATCTTCTACTTCTTGAAACACATTTAACCAATATTTCTCCGCTTTTGTCTTCATTTCATTCTTATTTGCCAAATCTATCCAAAATGGATCTTTTAATAAAATCCATGGTTTATAACCTGCATAATGTATCACTGCTATCTCTTCTTCTCTTATCTTCTTCATCTCTTCACATATTTCTCTCATTTCTTTCATCTCTTCACAAAATAATGGATTAAAATTATATTTTGTTGGCAAACTTGTCCAACTATCCTTAAAATACATATTCAAAAATCCCTCTTCCGGAAATTTACATGCTTCTTTCTTCACATCCGACTTTACACTCAATTTCCATACCATATCCTTAAATACCGATTTCGATGGTTTTATTAACATCACTCCCGCATTCAACGTACTTATCTTCTCTTTCAAATGTTCTTCTATCAGTTTCGAAGGAACTCTCTTTCCACTTGTCATGATATATTCTTTATCATATACCATCGCACATGGTGCTTCATACTTCTCAAATATCTCATCTACCATACAAAATGATGGAATGGCATCTGTCTCTGAAACTTGTATTTCACTCTTCATCACTAACATATCGGTATCCATCAATAATATCTTCTCATATTCATCTAAATAAAATCCATATATCTTATTAAATACACCATACCAACGATTCTTCGATTCAAAATATCGATTATCTACTTCTAACTCTTTTACTACAAATATACGATTATAAAATCTTGATAATTGCTTTCGATACTCATATGGGACATCCTTCGTACATATCAAAATTCGATCAAATGGTGTTCCTGATTGATAAATCGAATATCCAAAAGTAATGGCATCCAAAAAATGTTGATTATTTCCATATAATAATGAACAATATGCATATTTGGTTGGTTTCTTTGCACTTTGATAAGAATACTTCTCTTCAAATATTTCAAACATGTTATTCTTTTCGTCACCACCTCTCATCATCTGATTCATGACATTCATTACCTCTTTTTTTGTTGAAGTTTCTATCATCACTCTTTTCTCCATATCCATATTCTTAAAAAAATTATAGAATTTTGGAAATTTATCCACAATCTCTTTCAAAACCTTCCATATAATCACTTTATTCAAATAATCTTTCAATATACTACTATCCGAATAAAACCTCTCCTTTACAATCAAACTATCCTCTCGATATATTCCATCCATCGGAAATCGGATCTTTTCATAATATTCATAAAATAATCCTTCATTCATTAAAATATATCTCGGTATCACTACATGATCTTTCTCTTTATTGATCAAATATACTGACATATTTCTCTTATTTTGATAATATTTATCTATATCCTCTCGAATACTATAATATTTATTCTCTGTATAAATAATTGATTGATCATATTGATGCATTACAAAGGATAATACTATATCTTGCTTTCGAATCTTCGCCTTTTTATTTAATTCCATACATATAATACATAAATCCAATACATCTAAACCATACTCCAAATTATTCGGTTTATTCTCCATCTTTATTTTTCCCATTAAACCAAAAGAGATCTTATTCACATCTCCATTTGCTCTCTTCATATTCACCTTTCCTGATAAAGTTTTATATAACATCTTGATTTTAACCAATATGTAGGGATCCCATTTTAAATATTGATATACATATTTTAATATATATTGATACAATAAAAAAATAAAACGATCATCCAATAATAATGAATACTTCTCTTTCAAATCTGATATATGCATCGGTCTTACTTCTCTCGAATTGATCAAATCCGATTCTTCAATCATCTTTTTCATCTTCTCCATTCCATTTTTTAACATCTTATTCTGTAATAAATCCATCTTCTCATCTCTATATTCATTACTCTCTAAACGTTTCCACACTTCTCCTAATCTCTTTAAATAATCATGTAATTCCACATTTAATAAATTATAATTCGATTCTATATACTCACTCACTTCATGAAATGAACTCTTTATATTCTCAATATTTAATAAAATTTCATTATTCATTTGAAAAGAATACAAAGTTTGATTTGTTTTTTTCAAAACCTTTTCAAACAAATCCTTATCACCCCATTCATACTCTCTTACATCCTTTGTCTTATGATTTTTAAATATCACTATTATCCTACCACTTCTCTCTTGAAAATCTAAATCATACTCTTTTAATCGATCACTATCTTCATTTAAATGATGCAAACCTTTTTTTAATTGAATCTGTTTCTTCTTCTCCCATCCCATCATCATCATCTCATTATTCTTCATCATCATTGGCATTATCATTTCATTATAATTTATTTCTTCCATTCCTTCTGGATAAAATAAATTTTTAAAAATAATATCAAAATCAGTAACATCTAAACCATCCCTTCTATATTCCTCTTTGACACGCTTCTTCATTTCATCATATTCCCTTTTTCCTTTGGATGACTCTTTTTTTATAAAGCGAAATCGATCCATATGTTTCGGTTGATACTTCTTGATCAAATGATCCATAAATATTCTCAAATCCATTTATCCAAATCTCCTATCTATATCCCATATTCTTTTTACTCATTTATTTTTATCTTATCTCTTACATTTTTCATTTCAATAGACATATTACCATATATGAACATTAAAACTTAAAAATATATCATAATACATATTACCATAATTTGCGGTCTCCGCAAAATTCCGCGCATATCAGGTTTTTTATGCGATTTTCATGATATCATGTTTTTTGAAGTTTCATTTTCATTGGCTGATCCACTCTCATGTGGATCAGTATGCTTCTTTTTCATCAAATTGTCTTTTATCATATCTTTCACATAAATCAAGTATTTATGCGAATTGAATATGCGGAAAATCATTAGGCGCTCTTGCGCCCCCAATCCATCATTTTGATCAAATACTTACTACTTAAAAAAATCATACTAAAAAAAAGAAAAATGAATGAAATTACTTTACATATCGATTTATCAGTAAGAGAGAGAGAATTATTGTCTATCACTCTTCAAAAAAAAGAACTCTATCTCTTCCAACATCGAAAAATATCCACACCTCTCTTCAAACTCATTCATCCTCCTTCTCAACATCTCACTCTCTTTGAATATATTATATTTTTAAGAAGATATTTACAAAATCATTGCTATATTGATGATGATGCAAATATCTATTTTGATAAACCATTTTTACGTATTTTAGGTCTTCATGAATCTATTGAAAAGGTTTCATTTCCTGAATTTTTATACAGAATCTTTCCTCATTTTAACATTCAACTTCGTGATATACATCCTATTTTCATTTTAAAAAAGACTGATCTTGAGACTTTTCTTCAAATGATCAATGATTCATTCTATAAAAAAATTAATTAATTACATCAAATTTGATAATTATATCAAATTTTATAATTACATCAAATTTGATAATTACATCCATAATTTTACTTCTCTTTCATTATAAATCTTCAATTCCGATCCTATTGAAGATTTAAACTTCTCATATTTCAATAATTGTTCATCCATCAACTTCTTATATTCACTCTCTCCCCTTTTTACATATCTTTTTAAAAAATCTTTCATTTGATCAAATTCTAAACTTTGTTTTGGTGTTATATCTAAATCAAAGTTTTTATTTGACATTTTCACGATCTCCTCAAAACTCTTCTTCTCTTCCTCTTTCAATCCCAAATATTCAAAACACCTTCTACACTCCTCCTTTGAATCACTCTCTATCTTTACAAATTCAAACAAATTCGGTATATTCACTATCTTTATACTTACATTTCCATATTGATATTTCTCCTCAAATATCATATAAAAAGATTCAAATTCATATCCTTGAATATGCATATATGTTGTTGCTTCTTTTATTGAAGGAACATCAAAACGATAATAAAACACTTTTTTATCATTTTCAAAAATCTTACAATAATCTGTATAATCTTCTTTTTTACCATTTTCACTCCATTCTTCTGATACTTTCATCTTTACTGACATTTCTTTACTCTTCAATAAAACCGTTTGTATCAAATGATTTCCCATTCTTTTTATTTGATTTCCATTTTTAATTCGATCTGTCTCACATATAAATATATATTCATTTGGTTCAAAAAACTTTCTATATGCTCTTTGCAAATTCACATTCTTGATTGGATGATACATGTAATTCGGATGTTCCATCATCATCTCTAAACTCCACACTTTTCTAAATATAATTGTGCTAAATTCTTCTATCACTTCTGTCTTTAATTTATGATAATTTGATAATGTGCATACAAAATATTCCAAAAAAAACATCGTTTTATACTTCTCTACATACTCTTTAATTACTTGCAACATCTTCTTTGACATACGAACAATACAAATCATCGATTTACAAAGTGATTTTTCATAAATCTTATTCATATATTTTGATACTTCTATTTTATGTGATGGAGGCATATTTTTATTTGTAAAAGTTGTCTTCTTCGATTTCAATAAAACATCTTGATCTTTATACTTTTTATCTAATTGATAGATACTATCTGTCTTCGGTATAAACACATCATCTTCCATAAACCAATAATCATTATATTCCATATTTTCACAAAAATAATACATCACCTTGTCCCATGCACTTGGAATACCATTTTTTATAAAAAAATTCAAATTCTTATAACCACTCTTTTCACAATCTTCCTCTTTTACATAAATCCATCTTATATCCTTAAATTCATCTTTCCATTTCTCTATTTCCGATTTATACTCATTATCATCTACTAACACATACATATCATATATATCATGATGTTCTAAACCATTAAATAATTCAATTAACGATTTTGTAGGACGATGTGTCAATAAACATATCACTCTCTTCTTTTCATTCAATTGAATCAATTCTTTTTTTTTTACAATCTTCTTCATACACTCTACTCTTTTCTTATATTCTTTTTTTTGTTTTTATAAAATCAGATTTAATCGATTACGATTCTTCTTCTTCATCTGAAGAATCCGAAGATCCATCTTCTAAAAAGGTTTGAGTAAGATTTTCATCATCCAAATCTCCTACCTTTGCTCTATATCTCTCAATGAGAGCACGAGCTCCATCCAGAGATGTTTGCAATTCATTTCTCTTACGAATCACTGCCTTCAAACGTTGCACTGAATCATTACCGATTCTTTCAAATAATGTAATGCGATCACGCAATGAAGCAACTTCTGTGCGACAAGCATCTAACGATTCTCTCGTCTCTGTCGATTCACGCGATTCATGTTCCATGAACTTTTGTTTCTCACGCATCGATTCCAAATCATACATTGCTACATTCAACTTCTGTTGAAGTTCTTTGATCTTTAGAATCGATCCCTTCTCGGCCTCTCCCAATTCACGCAATGCTCTCTGATTCTGCAAACCCATTTGATGAATTCGCTTCTCATGTTGCTGAATGGTTTCATTCTTCGCATCCAATGTCAATCTCATCTTCTCCATCTCTGCATCATGCTCTAAACGCAATGCATTGACTGACAATTCATATGTATTTTCACGGGATTTCAATATGTGAAATTCCATTTCCATATCATTAAAAATTGGCAAGAGACGATCATATTCACGAGCCTTCTCACGGAATTTCTTCAATTCACCTTCAAGACCCGATAAACGATCTCTCAAACGCTTCTCATCTGGAGAAGGAACAGGAGGAGCCGATTTCATCTTCTCGATCTGTTGATTCTTCTCAGAAACCTGATCTTGAAGCTGTTGAATCCGCTGTTGCATTGATCTCTCATTTGCTTCCATTTCACGAATTCGAGCACTCATTTGACGCTGTGAATCTGAACTCTTTCGCAAATTCTCTGTCTTCCTCTCCAAATCCTTCTTCAGATTCGAAATCTCCAACTCATCTGCTGTCGCTTTCTCTCGCAACTTTTCAAATTCAATATTCATCAGTGAAATATCCGATTCCAACTTTCTCTTCTTCTCTTCTTGTGTCAAAAACGAGGATTTTACCATCTCATTCGATGATTGAATCATCTCACATTCTTCTCTCGAAGTAGCTAATGCCGATGTCAATTCTTCAATCTTCTTCTCTAATTCAACATCTCTCTTCGAAACTTGATGATTCTTAGATGATCGCATTGTCATCCCCTGAATCGTCGTTTCCATCGCAGAAATCTGAGAACGTAAATATTCATTCTCTCCATTCTGCAATTGAATATGATGCATCATCATTTGAAATTGTTGCAATAAAACCACATTCTGTGTCGCTATAGCATGTAGATTCCAATCTATACCTTCCGGCACGTTCATCATCCAATTACCTTCGACTTGCTCGATATGCACCATTTGATCTTCCACTTTCGCTTCTGTCTCTAACGTAGCCATCTTTATATTGAACGTAAAATGGATCAATTTTACTTTCTATTTAAAAAAAGGATTCTGAAATATTTTATCTTCATTTTTTTTACACAATGATTCCTTCAATCTCCTCATCTTTCTTATCTTCTTCTTTCTTTTTCTCTTCTTCTTTTTTGTTATCCATATATTTCATATCGATATCTAACCATTTATCATCATTTACTAAACATGTTTTTATACAAATATAATAAATCAAATCTGTTAAATAATTCTGCTGTTCTGGTGATAATGTATTCTTAAATTTATGATATTCCATCATTAACTTCTTATAAGCTTCATAACGACGATGATAATCCTCTTTACATGTCTTTTGGGTATAATAAATCTCTTCAAATTGAAATCCAAACTCATTCACTTTCTTTAAAGTCTCCATATTTTGCATAAATTGTTGATGAGGACGGAAAAATGTATTTAATGTTGATACTATCAGTGATGTTACAGATATCTTTAAAAATGTTGATTGTGATAACATATTCTCTGTTGAAGCTTGTCCAGCTGTGACTGCTGATAATAAGGTAATTAATAGATTAATAGGTGTCGAAACATTACTCCAAAAAGCAGATGCTATATACAGTTTCCACCAATGATTTCCTATTTCACCATCTAATTTATCTTCTAAATCTTCTGCTAATTTAGTCAGATCTTGATGACTCATCTTTTAATTCTTTTTTGTATTATCTTCTCTCTTTTTAAACGAATTATTTCTCTTCACTTATTATAGATAACATTCAAGAAATATGAATGCAAATAAAAATTTTATCAAAACGAAATATACTTTCAATGAATTTTTAACTGATTTTACCAAAATATATCCATCTGATTATATTGAAAAATATATGAAAATACTTGATTCTTATACATCCATCCAAAATATGAATTTATCACGAACAACTTATCAAAAAATAGAAGATGAAATCTTACAAAAATATCAATCCCTACATCAAGAACTTCATCTACCTCTCTTTCAACTCTATTTTCAAACTCTATTTCCTAAACCTACTTCTGCATCTATTTCTAACATTCATGAATTAATTAAAGAATTTAAATCAAAATCATCGATTCAAAATAAAAAAAAGACAAATACTCGCCAAAAAACAGCACTAATGCATCTTTCGAATGAAAATAAAAATACCAATTCATTCAATTTTTCACCCTTTCTCTCTTTTCATTATGATCTTAAAATTATTCATCATAATTCCAATATTGTTATTCAATTACAAAATCAAAAAAATTCTAATCTTAAAATTGAATATACTTGGGGAACTGAAGAAGTTTGGAATTCACTTTTTCCTCGTCTCAATCTTAAAGAAGAAGATCTTTCTAAACTACTTCATGATTCTAAACCTCTTCCAAATGCTTCATCTTTTTATGAAGAGAGAAAAATTAATGAATTAATGCAAAATTTACATACCATTCTCGATTATTTGCAACAATACAAACCAGCCTCTTCTAAATTATCTTTCGAATCACCTCAAAATCATTCTCTTCAAAAAGTAATTCAATCTCTTCTCTCTAAAAAAAATAATTCCATTTCCGATGAAATCTTTCAAAATATTCAAAATTGTTATATTATCTTCCAATATATTCAAAAAAATATATATCCATTCATGACATTTGATACTGAAACTTATCTTAAAATATCACTTCTCAATCGTAAACTCTTTTATCATTTCTTCCAACAACCACAATTCGACAAAATATTCCCAAATACCAATAAAATCACTTCTCAACAAAAACCACTTCCTTGGATTCACTCTTATGAAAAAGAAGATATTGTATTTATTCTCATGATACTTAATCTATTTTCACTCCTCTTTGAACTCTATGAAATATCTAATCTATCCAATCAAGATATGATTCTATCTCTTATTTTACATCAATATTCACCTTATTTACTCGAAAATTTCGATATGTCTTACCGTATTCGTTATATAATACCTATCTATTATCGTAATAAATATTCATTTATCAAATATTTACAAAAATATCCTAAAAAAAAGAAAGCTGAATTTTCCATTTACCTTATGACACCAAATGGACTTTTTGTTGATTTTATCTATGAAAGTGAATTCCCATATGATCCACTTCTTCGTGAAAGATCTCTTATTGTTCCAGAAACGTTCTATTCTGAATTTGGATCACTTCAATTTTATCTTCTCCAAACCTTACTTATTGATAATCTTAAAAAATTATCGATTATGAATCCCATTTTATACAAAATCTTCCGCAAAGTTTTAAATAAATCACGTCTTCCCACATTCATCAAAAGTATCTCTCTCACTTCCAAAGAACTTGTCACCTCTTCCGATGTCAAATCACAAATTGAATATATCCATTCTTCCAAATTAAATAAATGGAAATTTCAACATAAAGCTAAATTAATGAGTCTTCCCAATCATAATTCTAAAAAAAAAGTTATCCAAAAAGGTGGTGATTTTGGTCTTTTCCATGAAATACCCTCCGATCTTAAAGATTCATTTAATATCATTGAACTCTCCAATCTCAATCCTCATTTCAAAAAACCCACTGAATATGCTTATGCATCTCTTCTTTATGGAAATAATCCTTACTTTTTAGAAACAATGACCTTTGGTTTCACTCTCTATATGTCTGGAACACCTTATGACCGTATTCTTTTCATTACAGAAGATGTTCCACAAATTCAAAGAGAACAACTTGCCCGTTTCTTCAATCGAATCTTCCTCATACAATCTCTTGAAGTTGATCCTGCCTACTTTTTTCAAAAAGATCGTTGGTATGGCGTTTTTAACAAAATCTATTGTTTTTATTTAGATGAATATAAAAAAGTCATTATGTGTGATACAGATATGATTGTCTTAAAAAATCAACAACAACCTTATTGCCCTCTTGATTCCCTATTTACTCAAATCAATCGTAAATTCTCTGCAATGTGTTATGATCCTGAATTTATTTTACAAATGGATAAACAAATTCCAACTGAAGTGATTGATCAATATCTTCAAAAAAATATGGGAGCCTTCTCTGCAGGTCTCTTTATGATTCAACCTTCTAAAGTCACTTTTTATGATATGGTGAGAAAATTAAAATCATCCTCCAATGCTCCTACAAATGGTTATAAAGATCCTGAGGAAGGATTCTTATCCAATTATTTCAAAAATGAAATATATTCCATTCCTGCAAATTTTAATTATTTCATCAATCTCTTCAATACAGATCCTAAAACTTTATCTCAACTTAAAACGATCCAATATCAAGATATTCATATTCTTCATTTTGCCTATTATAAAATGTATAGTTGGGTTCTTAATCCTGTTTGGAGTATTTTCGATAACGGATCTTCCACTTATCAACAAGATGTTCTTCCTTTTAAACAATTATGGATATTCTTCTTTTTACAAATGGAAGAATTATGTTCAAAACCAACCTATGGAACTGTGTATCCACCCATTCTATTCATTCGCGATTTCTGCAACTTTCCAAAATAAATTTCTGCATTTTTTATATTATTTTTTTCTATTTACCATTTATAGATAGAAAACATAAAATGAGTATTGAAGAGATGATATCAACGAAACAATTAATCATTATCCCTGCAAATCCGCTCAAAAAATTAGAATCATTACATGTTCCTCCTTTATATCCTGACACGTTATCTTTAGAAACTTATACCATATCATATAATGATAATATACATTTAAATAAAGAAATACTTCAAGCTTATTCTAAAAAACCAGATGTCATTATTATTCATTTCTCTAAATCTTCTAAAACACTATCACTTCATCATTTACCTAAATTTCCTATATTATATAATCAAACCATTTATATCACTCCCATTCTAATTGAAGAATTAAATGGATTTTCTAACAATTTTAAAGATTCTATCTCCATTCTTCAAGATTTTATTGCAAGAATCTATCATCATATCGGAGCTATTTTATCAGAACCTCATTTCAATTATCTTATTCATAATTATGATCCTTCTGGATTACATGATCATCGACAAGGAATTTTACAAAAATCATATGTAAATCAAATTCAACCTTGGATGACTCAACATATTCCAAAACACTCTTTTGGTTGGATGTCTCAAACAAATAAATTTGCAGTTGATTATGTTTTTGATAACTTTTCTATTCAAAATGTTGCAGAATTAGGTATTTACATGGGAACTTCTACACAATATATTACTTCTAAAAAACCAGAAATCAATTATTATTGTTTCGATCGTTTTGATCATCTTTTTACAACTGATTATATCGCATCAAATATTACTCCCATTGATACAAAATTCTTCTTTCAATATATGCGATATGAAACATTCTCTTCTAATTTATCCAATATACCCAATTTATATACCATTCGAGGAGATAATTTTAATAGTATCTCTTTCTTAAAAAACAATAATATCAAAATTGACCTCTTCTATATCGATTTTATTAAAAATGATAAAAAATTAATTCAATTTGTAGATCAGATCTTTGAATCTTATCCTGAAGCTATTGTCATTGGCGATGATGCTATTTATTTATCAACCTCATTACAACATTTTAAAAATAAATATCAATTTATATATTTGGAAAATTGTTATATCTGTTCATATAAAACATTATTAAAAAATACTTCATCTATCATTCAAAAATATGAAAATTTAAAAAAACTTGAAGATATTACTTCTATCTCTAAATTAATACATCTTGATCATAATTTTAAAATACATTTTATTACTAAACTTATTCAACAACAAAAAAAACCAGAATTTATTATTGAACATATTAAAAAATTACAAATTCAATGTAATCAACTCAGTTATTATATTTTTAATAATGGTAATCTTTTCCATTTTATTGCTAAATTTAGAATTATAAATAAAAAATATGCTCAGCAGTTATATCATCTTTGTAATCAATATCAAAAAGATGAAAATGTTAAAAATACTGTTAATTTAATTCCTATGGATTATTTTCATTATTTTATTAATTTTCAATAAATAAATTATAAATCAAATTCATTCTTTTTTAAATAAAAATAATTTTCACTCTTATCATAAAAATAATATCCTTTAAATGGCAATTTTACACTCTTTTTTATCATACATATTTCACACTTCTCTAAATATCGATACATCTCCTCCTTTTCTAAATTCTCATGAATTATCAATAAAGTCTCTCTTGAATTCGTTTTTAACTCTTTTTCACTACTTATTTTCTTTACTTCAATCGGTAAAGAAGAGACTTCAATAAATGAATCTTCTATTATACTTATATGCATACTTTCTCTTCTCTTTTCAATCCAATAATACATAAAATTTCTATCATTTGTTTTAAAATTTTTATTCTGTTGATTTAACAATCCAGATATATATAACCAATTCTTCTCTTTTAATTCATATTCAACTACATTTTTTATCTCTTTATGTTTATAACATATCTCTACAAATTTATTCATATCATTCATTGTTAAATGATTATATATCTCTAAACGCTCATTATAGATTACATGAATTGGATAATTTAAGTTTTCTAAATATAATTGAATTTTAGGTATCATATTGTTAAAATCAAAGTTTTGTTTTGATTTTATAAAATTTTTCATCATCTCATATTCATTTATAAAATAATTTATATTTAATTGATTCCATACCTTCATGTTCATCATTAACTTTTCATTTATATAATTTAACTTCTCTTCATAAGGTATATATGATTGAGGAATATATTCATAACATTTTATCCATAAATGAATACCTATATCTTGTTTTATCAAAAAACGATGAATATGTATCTTTTTAAAATATTGAGATAAATAAGCAACATAATTTAAAAACGATGATGAAAAACCATTATAATAATAAAATACATAACATGCATCTTTTTTTGAATGTTTTAAAATAAATTCTCCTATCGCTTTGAAACGAGGCAATAATATCTTCTCATCTTTCTCTTTTTCACCCAATTTACGAATCAATATAAAACCTAAATCTAAAGATAATTCTTCACCTTCTTTATTAAACTTATTCAAATTTTGTTTTTTCAATTCACTTACTATTCTTGTTGGTAATAATTCAAATGAATTCTCTTCTTTGGGATTTGCAGAAAAAAATAATTCATATTGTATTAATTTTTGACCATTAAATAATTTTGTTAAAATATGAAATGGCATCTTTGACAATGAATCTTTTTCTTTCCGACCTTGAACTCCAAAATATTCAATTACTTTCTTCTTATTTAAAATTGGCACAAAATCACCGAACAATTCATCTAAAAATATATCATTTCCCATGTATTGTGTTATCTCTTTCATCTTATAAACATCTATCACATTTGCATATTCCTTTCCATTTATTTTTATATTATTTTCATTTATCTCTACATCATATCCTATCTCTTTCAATATATCTGAAGTTACATCTATATGAATATTGGATAAAGTATAACACCAAAATGGTTCTTTTAACAAATAATAATAACCTTTATGTTTTATCATCCATTTGATATTCTTTTTATACTCTTCTTCTCTTTCAAATGTTAATTTATATATCTTTCGATCTGTATCTATCTTCTTACCATTTATGATTGATAGATACTGTGAATGTATAGATGAAATCATGAATACTCTACTTTTACTTTTATATTTTATTTCTGATAACCTAACTGTTTCTCTTGTTCCATATTTAGATTTTTCCAAATATATTCCTCCTCCTCTTCACTAATTACTTTCTTCCTCTTCTTATACTTCTCCTCTTTTCGATCTTTATAATATTCCACTTTTTGATAAAATGGAAATTTCATTTTCAATTCAAATCTTTTTTGAATTCTTTCTAAAATAGAATTCATATCAATCTCAAGATCTTCATACCGAATCCACATCGAGTGAGAAGTCAATGTAGGAATGTGTCTTACATAAAAGTAATTTTTCACTTCTCTCAATTCAAAAATATTTTTAAAAATGAAATTTGTATATGGATTCTTCTCAAATGGAATCATCTCTCCTTTCAATGGACCCATTTCAAAATAACTTGGAAATGGTTTTATTACAAAAGAATGAAATGATTCTCTATTCTCTTCACCCACATGATGTGGTGATTGATAAAAAGAATTAATCCAATTAATTGGATTCCGTATAATCATCAAATAAAACTCATTTTCAGTATCAAAGATTTTTAAAAATTCATTGGAACAATGAAAATGTTTGTAAGGTGTCCATCGATAGGTAATCTCAAAATTTGTTTCTATCAATTGTTGCAAATAATTCGTTCCTGAACATCTCTCACCAAAAATTGTAAAAGTCTGATAATTCATTTTCTATCTTTTCTTCTCTTTTTTATATCCTAAAGATAACTCTTGTTCTACATCCACCTTCTCCCAAATCTCATATTGAATCTCATTTGACAACAAAATCGGTTTTTTTGCATATTTTGCTAAATATGTTCCTTTATACTGTAGCACTCTTTTATACTCACCCTCTTCTTTTCTTTTTAATTGAAACCGATCTTCTATCTCTTTCAACGTCTTCTCATACTCATCTCTCACATCTTCATATCTTACTATCATCATATTCTTTACTATCTTTGAAAGTTTCATTTGATAAAAATCATTTTTTATCTTTCTCATTTCAAAAATATCTTGATATCTTTGATTTGTCTCTAAATGACGATCTTGCATCATCTCTTTTCCTTTTTCAAATCCCTCTTCATGAATACTATAAAATTGATTTCTTATAAATGAATCAATACTCTTTTTATTCTCAGGGGGAACATGATGAAGACGTTTAAAAAAACTATCTATCCATTCTACCGGATCTCTTACAATACATATAAATATCATATCATCTTTGTTCTTCTCCACAAATTCATCATATCCATTATTTACATAAAAATGCTTCTCACCTCTCACATATTCTACCTCGAAATTAAATGTCATTGCATATTGCAAATAATGCGTTCCACTACACCTCTCTCCCAATATCGTGAATCGTTTCATTCTTCTCCTTTTATTCCCTTTTTTATATTCCTTATTTTTACGCCAAAATAATGAATACTTAAAAAAATCATCCAATAAAATAGAAAAATGAAATCAACACTTTATTTTGGATGGGTTCTTATACCTTTTGTCTTTGCCATTTCTAAAGAATTCGAAGCTCCTGTTTCTCGACGTGATGCAGACAGATGTGCTGTTTATCTATGTCCGTCTCTTCCTGATCATGCCGTCTCTTATATACAGGAAGGATGTCAAGGAACCTTTACTCATTGGATTCAAGATCTTCATCAAAAAGAAATTCAAGAGACAAATCTCATCGAAAATATCTCTACTCCCAAAGAACGTTGCATTCATCTCTCTACTCTTATAGGTCTCACTCTCTTCAGTTCCATTATCAGTTTCATACTCGGCTGGAGAGAACATCATTTTCAAAATACCAAAATCTAAATATTTACCATTTTATCAAAAATTATACTATTTAAAAAAATTCATGATTTCTTTATATTTATTCTATTTTAACAAAAACATACTATTTAAAGAAATTTTGGATTTCTTTATATTAAATCTATTTTAACAAAAAAAAACATCCTATTTAAAGAAATTCGTGATTTCTTTATATTAAATTTATTTTTTCAAGAAGTTGGCTTCGTTTGGTGAACGCAGTGAGCCGTTTTTAATAATTGTTTTCCGGAAGCAAAACGTAGTTTTGCTGAATGGAAAACAATACCCGTAGGAGCACGAAGTGCGACGAAGGCACAAAAACATATTTTATATTAAAAAACATTTGATCAAATATCTTAATACTTAAAAAAAATAAAGTGTAAAAGAGGTAGAAAAGATAAATGAAATATTTACTATTGTTTATGATACCTATGGTATATGCAATTTCAAATGGAGCGAATGAACCCATTGCAGACAATCAATTGGGATTGACTGCCAAGGATTGTGCATTGCAATTTTGTGAAGATAAAGATGGAATGGCATTATGGCTCTCTTTGGTTCAAGAGTGTAGCGCCATGCATGCGAATCCTTATTTTAAAGAAGAAGTCAAAGAATCCGTATGTTTAAAAAATGAAAGTGAAGAAGTGATTGGGGTTACACCTATGACCGCTGGAATGATCTGTTCAATGATGTCACTTATAAGTATGTTTGTTGGTTATGGAATGTATGATATTTTTTATAAAAAGGAAAATAAAGAAAAGATTCGTTACCAAGAACTATCTACCAAAGAGATTGATTGAATATAAATTCGTTTTTTTTATAAATATCTATTTGAAAAGATTCAAATAGATTAGTAATACATTCGTTCTTCTAAAACAAAATCTTCAGCAATGCAAGGTAATGATTCCATGATCAATTCTCGGCATTCACCTATACTGATGACATCTTCCAAGATTTTTCTCTGTCTCTTTGCTGATTCGATCATGTGTTTTATATTTCCATAATAACGATGATTTTCAATCGACAAAAACCGTAGGGTTGATTGAATTGAAATCATTGCATCTGCAATTGAAAAAAGGACTTCATCATCTAAATTCTTCTTAAAATACAATTTCACAATCGATCGATTCTCACGAATAAACGAAGATATCGATGTTACACCCTTCAAATTCGGTCCATAAATCCTTATGGATTCTATGTTTCTACTTCTCTTCAGGGTTTCAAATAATGTATTGACTTGTTCTGAAGTGATATCACCATCTTTTGGTTCATCATAATTTCCAGAAACCCCAATCCATAATGATTTGAGATTATACATCTCAAATACTGCCACCTCAAAATCAGGACCCATCGGATTGGACCATGTAAATGATTCTAAATAAGGCAAAAGTGGAATGATTGGAGTCATCGAAGAGACTTTGTTATGATAGAATCGGACTTTGCGAAATGGTTTAATTGGATTTTCTATCATGGCTTCACAAATAGAAGCAAAATATGCATCACCCAATGGCCATTCAATATCAATCTGATCCATCATTTCTGTATTTTTCAGAAATTCCAAATACAAATCTCTTGCATCTTCTTGCAATCGATATACATCGATATATAATTCTTTCAATGTTGAAACGGAATGTAAAATTCCTTCCATCACTGGAATCCAATTCAAACATTTACATTGCAACACATTCAACATCTCGATTTTCGAATAAGGAGATGCCAAATAATTACGAATAGCAATACCATCACCTAAATCAGATTGAAATGCATGAATACGATGGATCTGAAGACCTTGTTCCAATGCAATTTCAAAAATTCGTGTCATATACAATCTCTCTTCCAAATCCGGTGAATCATTCCATCGATGATTGTTGCCTAAATGCAATTCCAATCGATTTGCAGGATTCAACTTTCGAAAAAGTTGCACAAAAACTTGAGAACTAAAATGATCACTCGATAAATTCACATTTACCTTTGTAATCCCTTTCAAATCATCTTCTGTCAATTGATCCATAAACCAATGAACACTCGATCTGCAATCATATCGATAATTGCAATTTGTTCTTGATAAATCTAATTTACCTTTATCATAAGATGTTTTAAATTCTTCCCAATTCGATGGATGGTAAAAAACACCATGACTACCAAAAGTAGGTTGAAATCTCCTCAGCGTTTCCATTGTATCGAAACAGTTGATTTCATTTATTTATAAATGATCCAAAATCTTTTTTTCATCACTTTTTTTTTATTTACGTTCTATTCTTAAAAAAAACTTACAAATATTACATTTATTTTATACAATCCATAAATAAGACACACTTTTTAAACATGCAGAGCATTGTTGAACATATTAGTAAGGGTCTTCACCTGGTTCATTACGATAAGTTGATCACCGAGACTGGTTCATGCCATGCTCGATACCGATGGACTGTGCCTCTTATTGATGCTAACATCACCTTCGAATTCACTTCATTTTACGTTCGGATTCAGATGAATGATAAGGTCTTCAGTTATGGTGGTATCCGTTTCCTCGACATCAAGATCATCAAACACTACGCAAAGGCGTTCCTTCGCCTTATCCAGACCTACATCGACGTCTTGCGCTTTAACGAGGAGTCCAAGTTTGCTCGCATCGAGTTCTCTCTCAGTGCCAGCAACGTCTTGCTCTACAACCTTCCCATGATCAGTATGGACCTCGTTCCCAATGGGCGCGAGGAAGGCTGTGTCTTGATACGACATCTCATCAGCGAGAGGCACTGGATCCCTCCCTCAAATGAGGGCTACCCACCCAATCCGAACCCTTTTTCAGCAGATGAGATCTACTACAGGACTACCAGTGGCATAAAAGCACTCCCTCATATGGACTTTTGTGATGTCTGCCACCTCCTCGTCGAGAAGATGGTGTGTTAAATCTCTGAACGTAAATTATAAAAAAAACCTGATATTCTCAAGATCTCATTCTCATTTTGTATATCCAATACAAAACTTCACTGCGAAGATGAATCGACAAGACGCTATCCGAGAGCTCATGCGCAAAGAAGAAGAAGAAGAGCGCATGATGTATTCATGTTCTGTCCTACCTTCGACCATTCCTCTTACAAAAGAGATGTTTGGTAGCCATTTCATCAAAGATTTGACAGATGCACTTTCCATTCTCTACTCGAGTCTTAGGAGCTTCTGTATCCTTCGATGCTACGCAAACCGATCGAGAGGATTAGACATCTTGGAATTGCAATTCCTCAAACCCGAATTCCGTCAAGCCTTTATGGAAGGATGCGAGGCACAGAATGACCACTTCCATCCCTACAAGGAGTTATGGGAAATTTATCCCGCAAGGAATAATTACCTCTCCATCTACATTCTTGTCAATAACAAAACTCAAGAATGTGTTCTTGTCAAAGAGTATGACAATCTCATCAAGCTCTTCACTGCAAAACATATGCCAGAGAATATCGTCATTGTTAGTGAGAAGATGAAAATTCAGGAAAGGTGTCGCAGAGAAATCAACTTTGTCATCAACATCATTCGACAATTCTACTCTGACCATTTTCCTATTTAAAGAAATTGGTCAAATTATAAACAACTTAAAAAAATCAAAATGGTTTCATGGTCACATATTGAGGCTGTTCCAAGTGGAGCTATTTTTGGAATTGCATTTGGCATTGCATTCGGTTTCTCCCTCGAAGTCATGTCTTATCGAAAACATAGCAATTTATATAATCATTATGAAAAAAATATACATTTTTTTAAAAATAATCTTACTAAAGAAATGCATAATCGTTTTGCTCAACTCTATCTTGAAACCAAAAATGATATGGAATTTATGTTAAAGAAATTACATCAACTCCAAAAAGAACATGATGAAGTCATTCAAATACTTCACGAATATCTCGAAATCAATGTTTCATCCAAATCTCGCTCTGGATCACGTTCCTACTCTCTCGATTCTCACGTTTCCATTTCTTTAAATGATGAAAAAATTGATCAAAATCAACCTATATAAAGAAACAGAGTGAAAAAAGAACAATAAAATGGAGATTATAGCAGACAAGGGAGAATATCCGGCAGTCGAAGTTGACTTCGAATTCAAAGAAGAAGAAGTAGAAGAAGAGGTTTATCGTGATGTAAAAGAAGATCCTGATGTTGATTTTTTGCAACATTCTTCATCTGAAGAGGAAGAAGAGGAGGAGGAAGAAGTTTCATCTGAAGGCTCTCATAGTGAAGAGGAGGAAGAGAAAGTTGTAAAATCAGTTGATTTTGAAGATATGGATGAAGAATTTGTCATTGAATTTGCAAAACGAATCCTCAAAGGTATATGGAAATATGAAAAAGAAGAGTGTTCTGAAAATGAAGTCTTTTATTTTAAACGCTACTTCTTTCACCCCTCTTCCATTTGGGAACATCAAATGATGCGAAATGAAATCATTATGGCATCCAGAATTCAAGATCCTTTTTTGATTCAACTCTCTTTGTTTCTCTTTCAGATTATAGTGGATCAAAATATAGAGATGATGGAAGAATTGCGTCAAGCCATTCTTTCCGAAGTCATTTATCTTAAAAAAATCAATCGACATTTTCAAAAGAGATATGCCAAATTGGAAGAGAAGAATATTGCCATTTTAGGACTTCTTCTCAAAATCACACGCAAAGATATCGTTCAGATGATTTATGATAGCGGTTTCTTTGAAACCAAAGATTATTATCAATTTTATATGGATGCTGAATCCAATTCATTTATTGAAAAAATGGATGAAGATTCACTTTCCAATGATTTTCACCAAGTCCCGATTTCTACTTGTCATATGATCACTCTTCGAGATTTAATTTAATTATTTCTCATCTTTCTTGGATCCGTCTTTAGACGGATCAGAAAGATCGAGACTTTCCGAAGAAAAGTCGTCATTTTTATAAATTTTTATTGTTAAAATCTATCAGATATTTAACAATTTGTCCAAAGAATCTTTAATAGGAACCATACTAAAAAGTGTCATACAATCAAATAATCGACGTGATTGATACATCTTTTCAAATTCATTTTCAATTGAATCTTCATACAATTCATCAAATTCATTTTCTAAATAAGATATTTTCATTTCTCTCAATTTTGTATAGTGTCGATTCCATTTTCTTCCTAATAATCGATCTTCAATATGATTCAACTCTTCTATATAATTCCCTTTCAACAATCTATCATAAATCTTCTCTGAAAAGACCTCATGATGTTGAATGAAATAACGAATCACTAACTTCTTTTCATGATCCATCGCATAAAAAAGATGACTCTCATTCCATCGAAATCCATATTGTATCATCCAATCCATACATTCCGTATTCTCCAAATAGATCGCTCGCACAAATGCACGATTCGTCATGGGAATCTTTTTCAAATACAAAAATAACATCATTTCATAATTCGTATGTTTCTGAATGGCATGTTCAAACATACCCTTCTTCTCCGTCTCTATCTTTTTCCACAAAAACTTCACTGAATGAATCGATCCATATCCTATCGCTCTCTTCAAATCCATTTCATCAAATGAATTATTCAATCGCTTTAGAATTTGTATCAAATCATACTTCAAAATCCAATTCATCAAATCCGAATAACCAATTTTACGAACCACATACAGATAATAAAAAATATCCATACGAGGATTCTCCTTCAACATCTTATATGAACTCTCATACTTCACAATTTCCATTTTTACAAAGTTCAAATTTCAAAGTTCAAAGTCCAAAGTTCAAGTTTTTTTATATTGATTTCATTTGATTAAATTAAGATTCCATTTGATCATTTTTTATAAATTGATTTACGTTAAATTTATATATTTTAACGTAAATATATTTAATCAGAAACATCTACAAACTCATCATCCTCTTCAAAGATATGACGATCTACATGGGTCCTCAACTTGGTGATACGACCCTTTTGGATACTCAGATCTCTACGTAAGCCTTGATTCACATCTTCCTGAATGGAAAAACTCCTCTTCAAAAGTGTAATCTCATTATCCATTGACTTCATTTGGGAACGAATCCTCTTACGAAATTCATCTTGCTTCGAAATCTTCTCTCGCATCTGAAGAGTATGATTCAACATATCATCATATTGACTTTTTATCGATCGGATTCCGTCGTGATATTTAGCTTCTGAACGATACTCTTCCTGATTCATCTTATCTTCCCAGAGAGTTCGCATCTTCTTGTGATCCTCTTGCAAAACATTCATCTTCTTTTGAAGACTTAGATGTGCCATATAGAGAATAAACTGCTCACAAAAGAGATAAACCCACATCAATATAAAGATCAAATATAAATACTCCGGATATTTCACCTTTTCTGCAAAAAAATTCACCAGTTTTGATTGTATCATACTCATATAAATCGTATTTCCAACAGAAATAACATAAGACTTCCAAGAAAATTCAAGGATCTTCTCCTTCAAATGCATCATTTGGTTCAACACTGATTGCATTCTTATTTTTTTGATATTTTGAATCAAATAGTTCTAATAGGTGGATTTCATCATTTTTTTATAAAAAATAGAACGTAAATTTAAATAAGTTTAAAAAGAGAATTTTTTATTCTCTTTTATCTTTAAAAATGACTTCTAAATACCCAAGACCTAACAAATATCCACTTGTCGTCTTTTTACATCATAAAAAAGATAAACTTCATGATTATCTCAATTCACAGTTTCTAAATATTCAATTTGCTTATGAAGTCGTAGAATACAATGCTTCCAAAAAAGATTTGATTCAAAAAACAATTAACAAATTCCATTCAGAAGAATATAATGTTCTCGTCACTGTTGGTAATGATTGGAAAGAATTTATCGATATTCACTCTTATTTAGTTCCTAAAATCAACAAAAAATGGATTCATCTGAGTATGAATGAAATCACTTCTAATATACAAGATGTCAACCGTCGTATACTTAACTGTTTTATCAACTATTTACCACTTCGAATTCGTCCTAAAATCTCATGTTTTACCACCAGTTTCAAATCTTTCGAAAAAATCATGAGACCCTTCCATTCTCTTCAAAAACAAACTTTTCAAGATTGGGAATGGGTCATTATTGATGATAGTGATGATGATAAACATTTTAAATATATGAAAGAACATGTCTCTTCCAAAGATCATCGAATCCGTTATTTCCGTAAAGATTATAATAATGGAAATATTGGAAATGTCAAAAATGAAGCTGTTTCTCTTTGTCGTGGTGAATATGTATTAGAACTCGATCATGATGATGAAATTCTTCCTGATTGTCTTGAAGAAATCGTTGCTGGTTTCGACAAATATCCTGAAGTTGGTTTTATCTATATGAATTTCGCTGAATGCTATGAAGATTTTAAACCATTCACTTATGGAAAAGGTTGGGGAATGGGATATGGTGATTACTATACTCAAGATTATAATGGACACACATTCCAAGTTGCCACATCCGTCGATATTAATGATTTAACCATGAGTAATATCGTTGGAGTGCCTAATCATCCCAGAGCATGGAGAAAATCTGTATTAACGGAAATCGGTAATTATAGTGAATGTTTACCTATTGCAGATGATTATGAGATTTTAGTTTTAACTGCATTAAAAACAAAGATGTTAAAGATCAATAAATTTGCATATATTCAATATAAAAATAGCGGTAATAACAATTTCTCATTGATTCGAAATGGTGAAATTACCAAATTACAAAAAGAAATCTCTCATCATTATTATCAAAAATTCGACATTTCTGAATTCTTCCGCAAACAATGTGTAGAAGAAAAAGTTAAAAAAGAAGGTGCCAAAATCAATCTTATCATCGATTCTGCCATTTCAAACAACCCCCGATAATAACACTCTATCCCATAAACTCATTCCTGAATCATTCTCTATACATCCCATCTCACTCTTTTTTAATAATTCCATATCATCATTTACACTTTCTTCTAATGATGCTATCTTCTCCATAAAACCACTCTCATGCAATATCTTATTATAAATACTCAATTCACCCGTATATATCATTCGATCCCTCACTTTTAATAAATTCATTTTCGTCATATCATTCTTTTTCTCCAATTCTACCAATATATTCTTTATATACAACTTCAATTTTTGAGAATTATCCATGATCTCTGTATATTCATCAAGTAAATTACTTCGTATCATCTTCGATAATATCATCCTATGTTCCATATCTATCTCTTCTGACTCTGTTATATAACATTTCACTATATCTAACATTAATAAATAAATCGTTTGAATAAAATTCGTAAAAACTTCAATCACATTTTTAGGTCGAAATAATACATCTTTTTTTACACACTTTTCACTATTCTTTCCATCTACAATCATTTGTCGATAATGTATGATTACATTCATACTTTTACTCGATTCCACATAAATATTCAAATTCTTTGATATTGTAAAATATCGATTGATAAATCTTATCATTGCATTCTTTTTAATAAATGTATAACAATCATCTTTTGCCATATGTCTCACTTCTAAACATTCATCAAAAGTATTTGAAACATTTGTATCAAAATTCTTTTTTACATACATATATACCTTTGGATGCATTAAATAGCGTTGATTTAAATAATCTCCACCATCTTCTATTTCAAAATGAAAAAAAGGATTCCTTTTCATAAAATGAAACAAATAATATTCATCACTCTTTTCTTGCAATTCTAAAAATGGCAAATCATCACCTTTCACACTTTCAAACTCCTTTCTATATACTGCCATTCTCTCATCTTTCATAAAATCCCGAAATGTGCATTTTAAACCTTTATCACGTATTACATCCCTCATTACTACAAACTTTTGTTCTATCATTTCAAATGTTGAAGAATTCGTTATATTGATATCCACTTTTTGACCACATTTGTTCCTCACATGTTTATACAAATTTGATGATGTCGAAAACGTTCGATTACAAAATGGACACTGTTTCTTATCTTGTAGTGTTTCTAACACATTTGTCATACTCTCATCTTCCATATGACAAGATATCGCTTTGATGATTTGACTAAACTCATTCATATGATCAAATAAATAATTCTTTTGAAGTGTATATAAAAGATTTATATAATTTTTTGTATTCAATATCGGTTCTTTTGAATATACAAAAGCCTCTTTTAAACTAAATCCTGTAAAAAATACACATTCACATTTAAAAGAAACAATATGTTTGATTAAATAATCCTCTTCTTTAAAAATTTCGTGACAACCAAAACAATAAAATGCCATTTTACACTTTTTATACATTTTTCTTTATATCCATATTCCATATTTCACATGATTATAACTTTTTACATTTTATTTTATGACCATCTTTCATCATCATTATTATTATTATTATTTCGAATCCTAAATCATGGAGACAAGAATCCAAAAAACACGATTTTTCAACCTGTTTTTAAAAATGATTTTTTTTAAGACACTTATTCTTCATTTGTAACTACATTTTTATATATTTTTCATTTTCAATACATACTTTATAAATACAATTACCATATATCATCATATATTTAACAAATGATGTAAAATATCATTAAAAATAATCAAAATACAAAATTATTCAATATTATAAAAATATATAAATTATTATTACCACATATCATCATATATTTTTAAGTTTTAATTTTAAGTTTAAAAATGAACTTTTCAAATTCCGATTTGAAACGTTTCAAACTGTCTAAAAAATATCATTTTCACACTTTTAGAAAATAACATTATTGTATACATTACGATCAAGAAGGTATACTTATATCATTATTTTAACAAGGATTCAAAATATCATTTTTGCGGAGGTAAAAATTTGCCTAATTTTTGGTCGCCTAATTTGGAATATTTTGCCTAATTTGGAATCGATTTTTCAAAAATGTTTCTGTGTTTAAAATGATTTTTTATATTTTCTATATTTCTAACAAATATGAAAATATATATTACCATACATCGTAACAAATACGAAATTCCATAAAATATGGAGTTTTTGAAAACTTTCAACAAGTTGACAATCTGAAATTCAAAAAATGACAAAAATTTGATTTTGAGTTATAAACGTCTCAAACCTTTTTAAACTTTTTAAAAAGTTATGGTAAGGAGACTTTTTAAGTCAATCATAAAATCATGTAGCATAAGAAGTAATATAAAATATCAAGGATTCAAAACATCAAAAATATGGTCGCAAAGCGATTTTTGAAAAATGTAAAAAAATGTCATTTTCTATAAGTCATTTTTATAAATTAAAAAAAAAAAAAAAAAAAATATTTTTAAAAATTGAAATTAAAAAATGACATTTTTTTCAAAAATTGAAAAATACGTTTGCGACCTTAAAAACACCTTTTTGAATCCTTGTGTTTTTACATTACTGACTATGCTCATATATATTTAATTTTATTTTATTTTTGAAGTAAAAAAAAATCATTACCATAATTTTATAAATTCACATGTATCTAAAATACCATATGATGAAAAATGGTAAAGTGAAATATAAAAAGTAAGTAAAAATAATAAAATGAACAAAAAACATAAAATTTCAAAACAGTTATAACCGTCTGAAAGTCATTTTTGTCAATTTTAACAAAAATGATCAAAAGATACATTTCTTCTCTAAAATTTTGCCACTTTTGGCAAAAATTGGAGAAAAATTGGCAAAAATTGGAGAAATTGGCAAAAATTGGAGAAAGAAATTTTTAGGTCAAAAATCGCATTTTTCGCATGTTTACATAAAATGATATTACCAATAAGGTTTCATTTTTAGAATAAAGTTTTTAAAAATCCTTGAGAATCCTTGTTATGGTCGTGTGAATCCAATCGAACGTAAATCTTGAAAAAAACGTTGCGCCTAATTTTTCGGTCGCCTAATTTGGAATATTTGCCTAATTTGGAATCTTGATTTGTCAATTTTGTTTTTTCATAAATCATGTTATTTTTAACAAAATTCAGTTTTTGACACATTCATATATGTGTTGTTATTGACTATGGTAATGTGTTTTCATTGGGATTTTAAGAATCCTTGGAATGGTCGCATGAATCCATCGAACGTAAATATTGCCTAATTTGGAATCTTGAAATGACAAAATTTGTCTTTTTTTGTTTATTTTTTCATAAATCGTGTTATTCATGATTTATGATATTTTTCATAAATAGTGTTATTTTTTTATTTTTCATAAATCATGTTATTTAAAAATGCAAAAGTGGCAACTTTTTTCTCTAAAAAATGCCAATTTTCTCTAATTTTTGCCATTTTTCTCTAATTTTTGCCAATTTCTCTAAAATGTGCCAATTTTTCTCTAAAATCTGCCACTTTTCTCTAAAATCTGCCATTTTTACTCTAAAATCTGCCATTTTTCACTAAAATTTGCCATTTTTACTCTAAAAGATGCCATTTTTTACTCTAAAAGATGCCAATAAGATCATTCTATTTTTAACGAAATGGATAAAAATATAAGCAAAAAAAGATAGAAAAGGATATGTTTTATACTATTCCCATTTTATCGCTTTTATCCATTTATTCATATATTTATTTTCAATTTGGTAAATATCCTTTTGAAAGTTGGATGACTGATTATACACCTTATCAATATTATGAATTATCCATTCAAAAATGGTGTCAAAACGATTATCAAATACATGGTTTATGGCCTCAATATGATGCATCTTCATATCCAACCAATTGTGAAGCTCCTGTATATCAAATAGTAGATGGTGAATTATTAGATCAAATGAAAAAAGATTGGCATAGTTGTGATACTTCCACTACACAGGATTTTTGGAATCATGAATATACAAAACATCTCTCTTGTTTATATCAACAATATGGAATTGAAGAGTATGATGCATTCCGTTTGACAATGAGTTTGTTTGATGATTTGAAATCGGAAGATTTTGAGAAGTGTAAAGGAGCAGATGATTGTATTGTCGCATGTTATAATTTGTATTTGGAAAAGATTGAATGTCCAATTAAAATAGATCTGACGAATGTCTAATCCATTAAGTTTTTTAACGTAAATGAATATTTCTATAAACGTGAATTTATAGAAAAAATGATAAAAATGAAGTTTTGAATCCTTTTTGAAAGATTTATAATAAAATTCCAATTCATTTATTAAAATGGAAGAAGCGAATAAGTTTATGGAAGCGTATAAACGCATGAAGTCAGATTTTATGAAGAAACATCTATCGACATCGGTTGTTTCGAAAGAAGGAGAAGATGATGTGGAATATGAGTATATTTCTGGTGATGAAAATGATTCTGACGCCAGCGAAGCTGGCGCATCTTCCTGCACCTTTGGTGTCAAGGAAGATGACACTTTGAGTGTGGATTCTGTTCCTGTAGAATCGCTTTTTCAAAAGGATAGTAGTGATTCAGATTCAGATTCGGATTTTGGCAGATTGCCTTTTATCATGAATACATCTTCTTTTTATCGAAAGAAATCTTCGAATGATGGATCAGCTGGAGCTATTGTTGTTTCAGAGAAAGAGATTCGTCAACGAGAAATGAAACAGAAAGAAGAGGAGAATAAGATGCAATTGGTAGAATGGGAGAAGTCTCAACCTTGTCAGACATTTAAATACTGGAAGGTATTTGAAGATGTTGCTCCTCGAAGGAGTGAAAAGGATGTGAATATTGTTTCATTTTATGAAAATTTGCATGGAAAGTGGATTCCTCAAATGACACTTTCAAGGAAAGATAGTATTTATCATTATTTGGAGAAGGCTGGATCTGAAACCAAATGTCATTTGATTCCAACGGAATGTATGACAATGATTTTGACACAATCGGAATTTCCATATGAATGGCAACTTCTACTCCGTGAGATTTTTCCAAAGACATTCAATCCTCATACACGCCAAATCAACACTGAGTTGTATTATCGTTATGTCGATTCTATTATCAAGAAATATGATGAAGACGAAAGTGAGGAGGGATTTGTTCAAAACTATGTTTTACTCAATGTTCTTCTTGTCATTTTTGTATTCCGACATAATATTACTTATTTTGTTCAAAAGAAGAAGATAGATCCTTCCTGTGATATTCATTCTCGACCTTCTATTGAAGAGAGGAATGAGATTATCTCACAATTCGGATTTGATTATCAACTTTTGTTTCAATTGGGATTGTGGCTATCTGAATGCTATGAGAACGAAGTGTATCCATATGTTTATGATATTTATCAAATGGCTATTTTGATGACTTCTTAAAATGAATACAATTTTATAAATAAAAGAGATTTAGCCTACAATTCTCTCCACATGGAATAATGAAATGAAATATTAAAATTAATATAATTGGAAATAAACCAATGTAATTCCAAATATCTTTGAAAGAATTCTATTTCTTTTTCAATGGATCTCTCCATTTTAGATTCATATAGAATTTCATTTAAATATTCCATTTCACATAATAAATTGTGTAAGGCAGTCTCTGTAAATCCATCTCCACTTGAAGTGCGGAAAGAAGGACAAATTCTTTTTAATTCAACTCGAGGTAATGGTTTTTTAATACTCATAGAAAGGACTTCACGACGAAATCCTCGAAATCCATTGAAATCTTCGCGAATCGGTAATTCATACCATTCTGGTGATTCATATTGAATCAGAGGATCATTCGAGAAATGGCGATTAATCATTTTGTGTCCTGTTTTATTACTCTTCATAAAAACAACTCCATTTTTACAATCAAACATTGCTGTATAACCTCCAATATAATCATTAAGTATCAAACGAACTGAATGTGTTTGATAACTATAAGTCATATCAAATTCAATGACTTTTGCTAAATGAGCTCCTCCTACTGGATATTCATGTGAAAACATGTAAGGACGAGGTGTAAAACGTGGTGATGGAAAGATTAAATGTTGAAATGTTTCCATGATTTTCATTTTAAAAATAGATTGAGAGATACACGAAATAATCATATTTCGAAAGATTTCATTCTTCTGATCACTTGTCAAATACATCATATTAGATCTCAAAATATAATCTTTGAAATAATCATATTCTTGAAGATGTTTTAAATCATCCGGAACGTGAAAACCAAAGAATATTTGAGATAGGGGGATCTTCTCAGAACGTGTCTCTTCCATTTTAAATGGATTATTATAAAATAGAAAAAGAAATAAGGATTTTAAGGTGAATAGAATCATTTTTTTTGAAATAAAAGATGATAGCAAAAAAGTCAAATTATATTTTAGCTATTATACAATACTTCTGCCTAAAAACAGTTAAATACGAAAATGCTTCCCGCTCATCAGGCTCCCTCTACTCCTCCTCGTTTCAATAACGACAATAGACGTGAGTGCCCTTGGGCTCCGCGTGTTCCGCGTGTTTCGCGTCCCTCTCTTCACAGTCTTGGACAGCCTCGTGCTCTTCAGTTTGATAGAGTTGGACCGAACAACACCAACTAGGTTCTTCCAGTAGATTAATTTCTATGGGAATAACCTTCCCGAGTCATGCCTAATCAACTGAGAGGGAATCACATGACTCATAATTCATTCTTTTTATTTGTGAAATTCAAATAAAATTATTTTATAAAAAAATCAAAAGGATTTAATCCTTATGATCAGTATAATGAGCAGAATATTCCTTCTTTTCACCAGATTGAGCTTTTTGAATCATATCAATATGTTCTAAAGTCTTTTGATGATTCAATAGTAGATCCAATTGCTTCTTCAAATATTGTTGATGTTTATTCTCTTCAGGAGGGAAAAACTTTTCACGAAGATGTCTGCGAACACGATGAGGGTTTTCAGGGAAAT
>JACCDI010369083.1_pt1 | contig 49882 bp, 45 predicted proteins | sample 7442791 | NCBI WGS metagenome assembly JACCDI01 (sample SAMN15323434, study PRJNA562643) | freshwater metagenome | isolation source: river surface water | place: USA:Blue River Watershed | collected 2017-08-15 | reverse complement strand
TCCTGAAAGTAGTGTTACTCCTGAAAGTAGTGTTACTCCTGAAAGTAGTGTTACTCCTGAAAGTAGTGTTACTCCTGAAAGTAGTGTTACTCCTGAAAGTAGTGTTACTCCTGAAAGCAGTGTTACTGAATCTTATTCAAGTGAAGATGATATTAGTTTAAATTCAAAAAAAGACACTGCTGTATGTGAATTAAACAAAATCAATAAAGTTTACACAAAAAACTGTGGTTCAGAAAATAAAAAACTTTTAGAAGCAGAATTAGAAAACAGAGAATTGCTTTCCGAAAATTCAAATGAATACAATTATTTATATCCAAGTTTAGATGACCCCAATTTCAATATAAAAATAGCACAAAAAAAAGAATTTAGTGATACTCGATATGACGGAACGATTTATGATGTTGAATCATATGCTGATGTTTTAAAGACTGCTGACTATGAATTGCTTCCTCAACAAGCATTTGTAAGAAATTTTTTGTCTTTTCAAACACCATACAACAGTTTGTTATTGTTTCATGGTCTTGGATCTGGTAAAACGTGTTCTGCTATTGGTGTTTGTGAAGAAATGCGAGATTATTTAAGACAAATGGGGATTAACAAACGAATTATTATTGTTGCCAGTCCAAACGTACAAGATAACTTTAAACTTCAATTGTTTGATGAACGAAAATTGAAAGAAGTTGATGGAATTTGGACAATGAAGGGATGTTTAGGCAATAAATTGCTTAAAGAAATAAACCCAACTGGGATGAAAGGACTTAAACGTGAAAAAGTAATACAATACGTTAAAAGACTTATAAATGATTCATATTCATTCAAGGGTTACGTTCAATTTTCTAATGAAATTGTCAAAAAATCTGGAAATCCAAGAGATCCAATGGAAACCAAAATACGAAATCTTGAAAATGAATATTCAGACAGATTAATTGTCATTGATGAAGTTCATAATATTAGAATATCAGACGACAATGATAATAAAAATGTTGCCAAAAATTTAATGTTTTTAGTTAGTGCCGTTTCAAATTTAAGATTGTTGTTGTTGTCTGCAACTCCTATGTTTAACAGTTACAACGAAATAGTATGGCTTCTTAATTTGATGAATATGAATGACAGAAGAGGAATTGTATCTGTATCTGACATATTTGATAAAAACGGTGACTGGAAACGAGACAAAGATGGAAATGAGATTGGAAAAGAATTATTAATAAGAAAAGCTACTGGATACGTTTCTTATGTTCGAGGTGAAAACCCATATACTTTTCCATTCAGAGTGTATCCAGATAGATTTTCACCTAAAAATACATTTAATAACACTAATGAATATCCAAAATATCAATTAAATGGTAAAAAAATAAAAGATGACAGAAAAATTGAAAAACTTAGTTTGTATATTGATGTTATTGGAGAATATCAACAAAAAGGTTATGATTATATTATGGATAGATTGCGTTCAAGAGGAGAAAGAACTCTCACTACCAGAAAAGGCACTGAACGCAAAATGTCTTCTTTTTTGGATTTAAAAGCATTTGGATATACTGATTTACAAATACCAATTGAAGCATTAAATATTGTTTATCCATATGATGGATTAGAAAACTTAACAAAACAAATAAAGCGTATAAAATTTGTTGATGAAAAAGAAGAAGACATTGATGATATTTCTCCTACGTATAGTCAGAAAAATAAAGGAGTTGTAGAAGAAATTGATGATGTTATAAGCAAAGGACCACAATATTCAAACTCTGACACAGTTCATTCTGACATAGTTCATTCTGACCCATTTCATTCTGACACAGTTCAGTCTGACACAGTTCAGTCTGAAAAATCCGAATTAGAATCCGAGTCATTTGTAACTGATGGAATTGAAGCAGATGAAACCATGTTAGACAAAACCAAAGAAGTTGACACAAGAAATATTAAGCAATTGTCTAAATCTAAAAAAAGTAAAAGTAATTCTATTTTTGACATTGACAATGAAGAAATTGTTTTTGACGATTTAGAAGAGTTACCATCAATCCCTTCAATATCAATGCCATCCTCAAAATCAAAATCATTCAAAGGTTCTGTTAAAAAGAAAGATGACAACTTGCATATTATTGAAGGAAAAACAAAATCAAACGCACCAACTGTCAAAAACAATGTAACTTTTGGAGGCTCATCTGACATATGGTCTGATTCTGAATCAGAACAATCATCTTATTCTGCGCAATCATCTTATAAAAAATTGCTTATAGATCCAAAAGAACTAACAGGAATTCAAGGATTGAAAAGAGTAATGGATTATGTTGATACAAAAACTCCAGCAGTAAAAGGCTTATTTCAATATAAAAAAGGTGTTCCACATATATTTAAACAAGATGAAATTGGAAAATACAGTTCTAAAATTAAAAACATTTGTCGTGCCATTTATGACAAAGAAACTAATAATGTTTCCGATGGTATAATATTGATTTATTCTTCATATATTGATGCTGGAATCATACCAATGGCATTAGCATTAGAAGAAATGGGGTTTACTAGACATGGTGAAAAGGCTAAACCATTGTTTAAAACACCTCCAACCCCAGTTGTCGACGTCAGAACAATGAAACCTCCAACCGATAGAAAAGATTTTAAACCAGCAAAATACATTATGATTACTGGTGATTCTAGAATATCTCCAAACAATGATGCTGATGTAAAGGCTATAACTGACAATTCAAATATATTTAAACAAGATAAAGATGGAAAAATCATAGACATTTCAGGTGAAAATATTAAAGTTGTCTTGATTTCTCAGGCAGGTTCAGAAGGTTTAGATTTTAAAGCAATACGTCAAGTTCATATTATGGAACCATGGTATAACGTTAATAGATTAGAACAAATTATTGGTCGTGGTGTGCGTAATTTTTCACACAAGGATTTACCATTTATTAAAAGAAATGTTCAGATATATTTGCATGGAACATTGTTAAAAAATCATGAAGAAGAAGCGGCAGATTTATATGTTTATAGAATAGCTGAATTGAAAGCCGTTAAAATTGGAAAAGTTACAAGATTGTTAAAACAAACAGCAGTGGATTGCATCATTAATCACGAGCAAAGTGAACTAATTTATGACAATTTTAAACAAATTGAAGAAAATAAAAACATTAAACAAGAACTGTCAGACCATCAAGTGTTAACTAATTTTGTTATAGGTGATGTAGATAATTCACCAACATGTGATTTCATGGAATGCGAATTCAAATGCTTACCTGACATTGATTCGGATAAAATGATTCAAAATACAGATACTTATAATGAAAATTTTATGCTTGTTAATTCAGACAAAATTATTCAAAAAGTAAAAACGTTGATGAAATTAAAACATTTTTATAAGAAAAAAGATTTATTTGAACTTATTAATACACCTAAAAAATACCCTACTTCTCAAATATATTCAGGATTAACTCAAATAATATCAGACAATTCTGAATACATTGTAGACAAATATGGAAGAACAGGTTATTTAGTAAACATTGGTGAGTATTATTTGTTTCAACCGAGTGAAATAAATTTTAAAAATATATCTATTTATGACCGTTCAGTTCCAATTGATTATAAACATGATATGATTAAATTTGAAATAAAAACAAAAGCAGTTAAACCGGTTATTGATAAACGAAATATTCCAGAAAATTTAATTTTAGAACAAGAAGAAATAGACGAATTTCAAAAAGGAAAAGAAGTATTTAAAACAATGTTTGAAAATTACAATGTTGTTCGAAGTAGTAATAAAATTATAAGAGGAGACAAGAATTGGTATCAATTGTGTGGAGTTGTTATACGTAAAATGGCAAAAGAAGATGATATAATTCCAGCCAATTCAGATCTAGAAAGATTAGATATACTTGAACAATTTTTAATAGAACACATAGTTGATAGTTTGATGGTTGAAGAAAAAATAGATTTAATGAATTATATTTATGGAATTAAAAACAACGACATGGATGTTATAAATTCAGACGAAAAAACAAAAAGATTTTTCGGAAAGGTAAAAGTATATATAATGTCAAAATTAATTGTCGCAAAGAAAATAACAGGAATAGTATTGTTTGATGGACCTTCAAGAATTGAAAATTTGAAAATATTTGTTCTTGAAGACAATAAATGGATTCCTGCCCAACCAGAAGATAAAAGAGATTTGAATGATGCTATTTTAAATAAATATAAATTGAAAAATAATTTAAACAAATATGTTGGGTTTATTGGATTTGAAACTAACAACAAATTTATGGTTTATAAAGTTAAAGATACTGTTAATAAACGTACAACTGGTTTCCGTTGTGATCAAGCAGGAAAAGGAAAAATAGTTAATATTTTAAATGACATTGAGAATGAAAATAAATATGATACAAAAGAAACAAAAGACAATGCTTATGAATTATGTGTAAGACAAGAATTTACATTAAGAAGTCTTGAAAATCAAGAAAAAAACAAGCCAGCTTCAAGCAGAATGACATATTTTTTAGATACAGAAACAGCAATAATAAATGAATTCGAAAAGAAAGAGAAAAAATAATTTTATAAAATAAAATAAAATTGAAATCAAATTAAAGATTATATATATTATAATAATATAAAGAGATGGAAAAACAAAACAATAGACAAAACCAAAGAGGAAAACAAAGAGATAACAAACCAAAAGAATTTAAAAATGTATATAGTCTATGTCAAATAACAAAACGAATTTCATTGCCTGTAACAGCAATTGGTAAAAATTTACATCAAACAATTGAAGAAACAATATCTAAAATGATTTCTGGTAAATGCATTGTTGAAGGATTTGTAAAACCTAATTCAATTAGAGTTATAACATTTTCAAGTGGTATAGTTATTTCAGACAATGTTATATTTGATGTTGTATTTAATTGCGACGTATGTTATCCTGTTGCTGGAATGAATTTAAATTGTGTAGCTACTGCGGTTACTAAGGGAGGAATTACAGCTGAAAGTGCAGATGAAAGTCCAAGTCCATATATATTGCAAGTAGCAAGAGACCATTATTATGCTAATGATTACTTTAATTCTATTGAACAAGGTGATAAATTTGTGGCAAGAGTTATTGCTCAAAGATTTGAATTGTATGACAAACGTGTTTCCATTATTGCTGACATTATTCCACCACAGTCTTCTATGAAAGAAAACAAGCCATTGTTGATTATTGACGGTTAATTAATTCGGTTAAACTAATTATTAAATTATTTATTTATTTTTATTCCAACTTAAAGCAAATCTATTATTTATATTTACAATAATGTCACACGACGAATACGAAGACGAAGATGCTGGTAATATTTATGATTATTCAAAGTTAAATTATATAAGAGAACAAATTGAAAACATGTCTAAATTTAATCAAGTTGAAGTTTTAAGAATACTGTCTAATGCTGAGGAAGAAGTTACTATTAATGAAAATAAATATGGAATTCACATTAATTTAAGTGAATTAAACACAAATATATTAGACCAATTAATGAAATACATCAAGTATATTTCTAATCAAGAATGCTATTTAAATAATCTTGAACAAGAAAAAGAGAAGTACAAAAATACATTTTTTGTAAAAGATAATAAAGAGATGTCAACATAACATATTATCATTACATTATGAATTTAACTAATTATAATTTTTCTATTAATGATTTAGACGATTATATGTTTACTAAAAATAATATAGACAAATATATTAAACATATAATAGACAACAACAAAACAAAACAACAACCACCTGAAACAAAATCAAGTGATATTAAAACACAAACTAACAACGATAAATATAAAAACAACGACAAATATAAAAACAAAGATAAAACAACATTAAATAACGTTAAAGTCATTCCACAACGTTACAAAAAACCTATAAGCAATATATATCTTCCAAAACAGAAAGATTCATTATTCTGGTGCTTTTATATATTGAAATATGGAATTTCTAATTATGAAATGGAAATAAATGGAAAACATTTTTTTATTGAAAAGTCAGAAAAATACAAATACATTTCTATTCTAAGAAACAACAAAGATAAATTAAAATTACACAATATAAAACCATTTACAGAAATTGAAGAAGATTTAGCACATGAAGATAGAATATCAATAAAAACATTTTTTGCGCTATGTATTATGGAAGACATTAATGTTTTGTTAGTTGATGGCAGAAAAATATATGAATTATTGTGCAATGATGATATTAACATAAACGTTGTTCATAGAAACTCTAAGACATATGAAAATTCAATAGAATTTGATACAACACCAGATATTATAAAAAAATATAATGAAGATTATTACAAAGTTAATAATTTTGAAACATCTTTAAAAAGCATTTCATCATACAAAGTAGATGATTTAATGGAATTATGTAGAAAATTAAACATTGATTTAAAATCTTATGAAGACAATAAGAGTTCTAAAAAGAAACTAACAAAAAAAGAAATATATGAAATATTAGTTTTACACTATTAAAAAAATTGAAATATTAATATAAATATATAGACAATATATATATATTAATAATGAGTAAAGAAATAATGAACAAAGACAATAAAATCAATATAGAAATGGAACAACAAAATAAACCTGTTGAAAATGTTGACCCAAAGATAGCATTGGATGAAATATCGTCAGCATTCATTTCTTCAAGAAATAGTGCAACTGTTCAAATAGAAATGGAGGCAAAATTTGGAACAAAAGGGATTAAGCATTTAACAAAAATGGATTATGATAATGTTGTTTCAAAATTGTTATCATTAGGATATGAAATTAATGACACTGAAGGCATATATATGTTAAGAATTCAACCAGAATTCATTGATACTAGAACAGGCCAATATAAAACATCAGGTGATTTTGACAGATTTCGTATTGAAATAAAAACATTGGATGCCATTTCAAAATATTGTAAAAACAATGATTTGTCAATCATTGAACAAAGTGATGGTCGACATGTTTCAATTATGAAAAAGACGAATTATCAAAAACCAAGTTCTTCTGGAAAAGAAAGAATTGTAGTTCCAAATGCTAATTTTGACGACTTTAATTTTAGAGTAACTTTGAAACGAGAAGAAACTATTAATAAAGTTGGTAAAATTGGTGTGGAAGTGTTTGAAAAATGGAATGGCATTAAAAAGGTTTTTAGATATATTAATCGTGTTAGTTTATTTCCACCTAAAGACAGTGAATATTATGGATGTTTTATGATTGATATGTCAATTGTAAGATCTTCTAATAAAAACGAGAGAGGCTGGCTTATTCAAGAATACAATGTAGAAGCATCAAATGTCTTTAAAAATCCTGAAACGTATGAAATAGAAATAGAAGTGTTGCCTGATGCCAAAAATAAATTTTCAAACAATAAAGAATTGTCTTCTGCTTTACAAAAGGTTGTCAAGCATGTTTTGTCTGGTCTTCAAAAAACAAATTATCCTATTTCTTATTCAGAACAAAGGAAAGTATTTGAACAATATCAACAATTGTTGTTTGAAGAAGACTACAAACAAAAAGGCGAACGCTTTGTCCCAAAACAAAGACCATACTCAAGTGATTTTATTGGACCTAGTTTGGTGACATTAGGTCTTCAAAATATTGCACCATTGAATCCAGATGTAACTATCCCAAACATTACAGAACCAGGTGCGTATTGTGTTACTGATAAAGCAGATGGTGAAAGAACATTGTTGTTTGTTAATGAAAAAGGAAGAATTTATTTAATCAATACCAATTGGAATGTTATGTTTACTGGATTATATACAAATGAACAAAAATGTTTTAATTCGTTATTAGATGGTGAATTAATATACAAAGGAATACATACTGAGTATTTAAATAGATTTGCTGCATTTGATGCCTATTTTATCAACAATATAGATATTAGAATGCGTCCATTTGTAAATAGTCATATAAAAGAAGAAAAATATTTCAAAGATGGATGTAGATTGCCTATTTTAAAAGAATTTGTAAAGCAATTAAAACCCATTCCTGTTACAACTAGTGAGAAAAAGCCATTAACAATAACAACAAAATTGTTTTATCCTACTTTTGAAACTTCTTCCAACAGTTCAACGTATAATATATTTGAAGCAACCAGTTTTATATTACGTAAAATTGCAAATAAACAAATTATGTATGAAATCGATGGTCTTATTTATACACCTACATTGTTAGGCGTTGGAAGTAGTTCAATGTTAGAAGCAGGACCAAAACGCAAAGTTACATGGGAATATTGTTTTAAATGGAAACCTTCAGTTGCAACATCAATATTTCCAAAAGGATACAATACTATTGACTTCTTAGTTTCAACAAAGAAAGGTGCAGATGGAAAAGACATTATAACACCTATATTTGAAAACGGAACTAACAACAGTTCAATCACTCAATACAATCAATACAAAACACTGATACTTACTGTTGGATTTGACCAATCAAAACATGGATATATAAATCCTTGTCAAGATGTTTTAGATGACAAATTTGTGTCTAAAAAAAATGATATTGATAATGACGAAGGTTATAAACCAAAACAATTCTTTCCTTCAAATCCATATGATCCACTTGCTGGATTATGTAATATCATGTTAGAAAAAGACAGCAATGACAAATATACTATGTTTACTGAAGAAAGACAGGCATTTGAAGATAATACTGTGGTAGAGTTTAGATATGATTCAACAAAAGAAGGATTATGGAAATGGATACCGATGCGTGTCAGATATGATAAAACATTGGATTTCAGAAATGGAAATGGTGTTGGTGCAAATGACTATACAACTGCTAATAATAACTGGACTACTATTCATTATCCAGTGACTGAAAGAATGTTAAGTACAGGTCAAGGCATTCCTAATTTTGAAGTGTCGGATGACGTTTATTATAATAGTGTAACTGCCGACAAACTAACAAAAGGAATGAGAGATTTTCATAATTTGTATGTGAAAAAATTATTAATACAGGGAGTTTCAAAAAAGGGAGATACATTAATTGATTTATGTTGTGGAAAAGCAGGTGACTTGCCTAAATGGATTAATGCTGGATTATCATTTGTATTTGGGATAGACGTTTCAAAAGACAACATTGAAAACAGAATTAACGGTGCTTGTGCTAGATATTTAAATTATAGAAAAACTAACAAAAATATGCCTTACGCATTGTTTGTAAATGGAAACGCATCAATGAATATAAGAAGTGGAACAAATATGTTTACAGACAAAGCAAATGAAATAACTAAATCGATATTTGGGTCAAAGGGAGTTGATAATAGTTTAGGTCCAGCAGTTGTAAGACAACATGGAAAAGTACACAATGGTTTCAATGTTACATCATGTCAATTTGCATTACATTATATGTTTGAAAATAAAAATGTGTTTTATAATTTTATGAGAAATGTAGCTGAATGTACAAAATTATATGGTTATTTTATAGCTACATGTTATGATGGACAAGAAATGTTTAAACTTCTTAAAAGAAAAGAAGAAGGTGAAAGAGATGAGATATATGTAAATGATAAACTAGTTTGGTATGTTGAAAAACAATATGACGCAACAACCCTTGAAGATGATGATAGTTGTTTAGGTCTTAAAATAGACGTGTATCAAGATTCAATTAACCAAACAATACCTGAATATTTGGTTAATTTTGATTTCTTGACAAGTACAATGGAAAAATATGGATTTTCATTGGTTTCTAGAGAAGAAGCGCGAAGAATGGGTTTTTCAGAAGGTTCAGGCATGTTTTCAGAATTATATAATTCAATGATGTCTGAAGTTAAAAGATATCCTGAAAAAGAGCATGACTATAAAGATGCATTGTATATGAGAGAATATGAAAAAGATATTTCATTCTTAAATAGATTCTTTATTTATAAGAAAACATCAACAAGAAATGTAGATAAACTAACAAAAGCATTATTAGGTCAAATTCCAGATCAGGTAGATTATGAATTAGAAGGAACCGAAGTAGCACGTGAAGCAGTAAAAGAAGCAGAAGAAGCAATTCATTCTCCTAAAGTGTTAAAAACAAAGGCAAAAAGTGTTAATAAAACTAAAAAGAATAAACCAGCAAAAGTTATTATAAATGACGATGAAGAAGTAGAAAATTTAGATTTGTAAATAAAATAATATAATTAAATATATATGATATCAAATTATATTTCATTGCCTATATTTTTAATAAGTTTTGCGGTAGGTCTTTTTTTTGTATATGTAGTTGGTCCTGAAACAAAAACAATATTTGTTTATCCTAATTTAGAAAATTATATGAAAACTCAATATAAAGATGCGACAAATCAATGTTTTCAATTTACTCCTACTGAAACACGATGTCCAATAAACCCATTTTCAGTGAAAAAAATACCAATACAGACATAGTTAATGAACAATATTATGTATATTCTATCCTTTAAAATGTAAATAACCATATAAATTATTTTATTATATAGTTATAGTATGTATTTAGATAAATTTGTACACAGTCCTAGTGGAAAAATGTTGATGTCTATAATATTAGGAATTGGATTAGCCACATTTTTTAGAGTGGCTTGTAAAGGTACACAATGCAGAGTTATTAAGGCACCTCCAATTGAAGAAATTGACGACCAAATTTACAAATTTGACGACAAATGTTATAAGTTAGAGAAAAGTTCTGTAAAATGTGACAAAAATAAAAAAACTGTTCCAATTGCGTAAATATTCACATAGAATGTATCTTTACTTATTATAATTAGATGTCTGAAATTAACACAACGAGTATAGATGATTTGCCTACTGACCCTTCACACGGAGGTTCAGTCGCTGGCAATGTGCAATTAGCAATACATGAACAACCGCAACAATCTCAAGCCAATCCAGTTTCACTTGATGAAAAAACAATAAGTCAAATAGTAAGTGGATTACAACAAGCCAGTTTGACTGGTTCTACTTCTTTGCCAAGTAGAGACATCCCTTTGATGACAGAACAACTAACAAAAGATGAACAAATAAATCCAAATTATATTCCTCAACCACAAAACACGAATTTTATTAATGATGAAAATGATGACATTTCACGTTATTATAACAAAGAACGTCGTGAGAATTCATTAGATGAATTGTATGATGAAATGCAAGCACCGTTATTATTAGGTGTATTGTATTTTTTATTTCAGTTGCCAATTTTCAAAAAATTAGTATTTAAATATTTGCCATTTTTGTGTCATACAGATGGAAATTATAATTTCAACGGATTAATTTTCACTTGTTCATTGTTTGGTTTTATTTACTATTTGTTATATAAAATTGTCAAAAAGTTTAGTAAATTTTAATTGTTCGTTTGAAAAGTAAAAATCATTTCACTTAAATGAATAATATGAATTGGGAAAGAGTTCCTCAAAAAGTAACTAAAAAAATGTATATTTATAGTGGAAAATGCAATCGATGTAATTCAACAAAGACATTTGGTTTAATAAATGTTATTGATTGCAATGTGTTTCATTGTCAAAATTGTAAACAAGATTTTAAATCTACTATCATTACAGGATCATATCAATATGAAACAGAAGAATAAATATTTATATATTTAATTTGTTTAAATATATTAATGAACTTCCCAATATATGAAATTAGTCAACATCAAGCAGATTTAATTAAAACGTTTGCTTTATTTTATTTATTGTTAATATCAAATCATGTTGATAGCAGTATGATAACATGTTTTCAATTGAATTATGTTGAACAACATAAATGGTTAAAAATAGTTTTAGCATTTTTCTTATTATATTTCTTGGTTACTATTTTATCAGAAACTGGAAATATAGAATATATTCCTCCAATTCAAAAACTTATATACACTTTTTTTTATTTTATTGCTTTTATATTTGCTATGAGATTAGATTTGCGTATATCATTAATAACATTGTTTCTTATTTTTATGTTATATTTTTTAGAAATAAACAAAGATTTTTATTTAGATAAAAGAAGTAAAATAACTAACAACGAAGATTTAAAAATATATAATGAAAATCAATATTGGCTTACATTAGACAATCCAATTAAAATACGTGCCTTTAAAGTAAAAGAAAGTGATTTTGTGTTAGTTAATAAAATAGAAACAGTTATTTATTACATAATTATATTTTTGTTAGTTGTTGGGTTTATATCTTACAGTGGAGAAATTCATGACACACTTAGACGTTCAAAAGATTTGACATGGTTAGATGTAATAAGTGATACATCAATATGTAAAGTGAAAGATAGAAAAAGTTTTTGGCATTATTTTAAAGTCGGTATGGGAATGAAAATATAGATATTGAAATAATTAGAACTTAAAGACAAAAAAATAAAAATATAATTAAGCAAAATGAAAACAAAAACAAAAACGAAAACGAAAACGAAAACTAATATACAATACGCATTTTACATGCCATATCGATATATAGTTAAATTGATAGGCAGACCACCTGATGAAACTGGCGATGATCGGGCTTATATGTCAGCTGATGTTTTACCAAGATGGAATTTTGATAATTACGTTATAAGAGACACTTGTTTTAATGATTTCACTTATTTTGATAAAAGAACACAACAAAATGAAAAATTAAAGGTTAGATATGTTGGTAAAAAAGCAAATTATAAAGAAGATATAGATGATGTTTATGTTTACAGTGAAGAAGAAGAATTCAGTGATGAAGAAATAAATGACAGGGCAAATTATTATGTTGGTGATGTCGAATTTTTTCATTGCAAATTGATTTTTGATGAAAATCTAACATACGAACAAACTGACAAAATTATAGAAAATATTATAAATGATTATGTTAGTTTATTTAATGAACAACCTATTGTTGAAATAAAAAATAAAAAAATAAATAGTGTGAAAGGAGAATATATAAACTTGTTTTTATTGAATCGAATATAATTTATAATTTTGTTAGTTTATAAAATATATTTAATGAACTTAAAGGTATAAATACACATCATATTATGGTTTTAGCCAATTCACTTTCATTATCAAGTCAATTAATGCATTTGTCTGACAATATATTTCAGATGAGTGTATTCAATGCGTTTAAAACAGGAAATCCCATACATGATGCAATTATATCAACAATTGTGTTAAGTTTAATTACATACGTTGTTAGTTATATTAACAACAACATTGTAAACAATATTGGAAACTTTAAATTATTTGAGTTTGACATTGAACTTAAACATTTATTTAAACGTAGAAACGCCGTAATATATTCTGGAAAGACAAGTGTAACTACTAATCAATGGGGTACATTAAATCAAGTAAGTATTTTTAGCGACAGATTTAATGCATTATGGAATCATATTTTGAAAAACATAAATACAAATGATGATATATATAGCATAAAAGAAACAATTGGTGGAATATCAAATGTTTTTAAATTAGACAAATCGTATTTTGTAAATCAAAAAAAACGATTTTTAATTTCAAAAACCCATCAAATATACGCAAAAACATATATTGAAAAGGATACAATTGAACAAGGAAACAAAGAAAATAATTCTACAAAACAAAAAATAGATATAATTACAATAGAATTATATTCTTATGAAAGCAATGTAGATACAATTGTTAAATTGGTTGATAATATTTATGAAGATTATATGGATTCTATTGTAAAAATTAGAAACAACAAACGTTATGTTTATACGTTAACAAAAAATAAATATGAACATCATCCGTGTGAGATTTGGGATGAAATAGAATTTGAAAGTACACGAACATTTAATAATGTGTTTTTTGAAAACAAAAGTCAATTTATTGACAAATTGGATTTCTTTTTGAATAACAAGAAATGGTATTTTGATATGGGAATTCCATATTCAATTGGAATAGGATTACATGGACCACCTGGTACAGGCAAGACATCATTAATTAAAGCAATTGCAAATTATACAAGACGTCATGTTATTGTCATATCTTTAAAAATAGTTAAAACAAAACAAGACCTAGAAAATGCATTTTTTGAGTCAAGATATAATGTTGCAAATGAAGTTAATAGCATTGATTTTAACAAAAAGATAATAGTATTTGAAGACATAGATTGCATTGGAGACATCGTGATGGATAGAGAAAGGTCTAAATCTTCAAAATTAGACATTTCTAAACTAACAATGAATTCAAATGTAAAAGTTAGTGAATTAATTGAAACCATATCATCATCAGAAATAAAAACAAATTTAAAAAAATGTGAAGGAGATCCAATTACATTAGATGACATATTAAATCTTTGGGATGGCATTAGAGAAACTCCAGGAAGAATAATGATATTGTCATCAAATCATTATCGTGATTTAGATCCGGCATTGAAAAGGCCAGGTAGAATAGATATATCACTTGAATTGTCTTATGCTTCAACTAATGTCATAATGAATATATATAATCATTTGTTTAATGAAGAATGCAATAACCCAATTCTTTATTCAAGTGTAGACAAATTTTATACTCCTGCTGAAATAATTAATATATATATGAATTGCAATAGAGACAAAGATGAATTTAACAAACGGTTGATTAAAAGAGAGCATCTAGAATAATATTGTCGATTTCTATGTCTTAATATCCAAACCATCGCACTCTTTTTTTTGTCTTTTTATTGCTTCTTTTTTTATTTACTTTTGTCTTCACATTTGTTTTTATTTTTGTTTTTGTTTTTGTTTTTTCATTTGTTTTTGTAGATTTGTTAGTTTGGTCTAATGGCCTATATCTCAAAAACCATTCTTCATATTCTTCACTATTTTTATTCAATTCACTATATTTCTTTGCTTTTTCAGCTCTCATTTCTTCCACTGTTTCTTGATGACCCATACAATTAAGACTAAATCGTTTCAGTAACCCTTTTTGAGCTAATCTATTCTTTTCTTGAACGTCAAATAAAAATTCAGACATACATAAAATACGGTCTTTATCATAATATGGTCTATTTGAATACAAAAATGCCAACCAAAATGAAAGCATTGTGTCTATTGTCGCTATTTTTATATCATGTCCGTTTTCTTTAATTATATTGTAACTATGACACGCCAATGGTTCATAAATAAACGCAATTGTATCTTTTCCAACTCTTATTTCATAATGAGGAGCAATAATCTCTCCCACCCCGGGGCGTTTTATTATTTTCACATCATTTACATTTGAATCAGCTAGACGCTCTTTGACTATTTGTGCTGTAAGCAAAGGCTCTTCTGAAAGAATATCAAAATCTGGATTTTTTTCTAATTTTCGCTTCAAATGCTTAGGCATATATTGAGAATACATCGATAAGGCATAACCACCAAAAAACACAACACCTTGGTCTATCAATGTGTTTTGTACAATTTCATATATTTCATTCATTTTATCAACATCCTCCATCTTTCGTTGAAAATTTATCCTTGAACATTGCTTTCCAACTAACGGATAATGTTTGTTTAACAATGCCAATCTTTTCAATACTTTTTCCCATCTACTTACATCACCAGCAGGCCTAGATAACTCTAAATACATTCCCATTCGCAACAAATTTGGAGGAGCATATAAAATACCTCCAACACTAACAGCCTCTTTTTTTACAGCATTAAATAACTCTTTTGGTATTGATGTTATGTCTGCCACTGGAATAAAATTTACAAATACTTTATATGTACCATGATGCTGACCAGACTTAGCCTCTACTTCTTCAAATCCATTTGACACATATATATCAACTAATTCTTTGGCATCATTTAAAGCATTTGAACTATAAAAATCATAATCAGGAATTTCAACATCTTTGTTATAAAATTGGTCTTGTTTTGGCAATATGTTATTTATTGCTGTTCCACCATAACAAATTAACATTTTTCTTCTTAAAAAGTTTTCAACAATTGTTATTATTTGTTTTATTTCTGGAGAATTAGCCGCTTTACGACCTTGACGTTCCTCCGCATTATCAACTGCCGCTCTTAATATAGCCAGTTCACAGTCTTGGAATGTCATTTTTTTATCACATATATCTTTCATATTATAAATATATATAAAAAATATAATATAAAGCCTAATTGCTATTAATGTTATTCATATGAAGTGCATTGAGTGTGATAGAGAAATCAGCATTGGTCGAAGAATTTTGTTTGATGGAATTAAATATGTGTGTTCAACTGATTCTGATGTTGAAAAATGCAAAGAAATACAGAAACAAAAAAGAATAGAAGAACTTGAAAATGACCCCATATACATTCAGCAAAAATCTACACCACCTAATGCAAAATGTAATAATTGTGGGCATGAATTCTTTTCATGTTTTCCTATGGAAAGTTTGCCACCATGTGATAATTGTCCAAAGTGTAAATCACTTGTTTATGATGATTATAAAAAATACAAACAATGCATCACATCTGCATTTAAATTGTTTTAAACGAAATTAACTTAAATTCATAATATAAATATATAATCTAACTATATAATACATGTCTCAAAATGACTTGTTAAATATTACAGATGATAACATAAAAGATTTAGTAAGAAGATATCTTGATGGTGAAATTTCAACTCCTATAAATGAATGGGATGTCAGAAATGTCACAGATATGTCTGAATTATTTGACGAAGCAACCAATTTCAATGAACCATTGAATTTATGGAACGTTGCTAACGTAGTTAATATGTATGCTATGTTTAACAATGCAAGTTCATTCAATCATCCGTTGAATTCATGGAATGTTAGTAATGTAATTAACATGTCTGGAATGTTTAGTAACGCACATTCATTTAATCAGCCGTTGAATTCTTGGAATGTTAGTAATGTTATTGATATGTATGCTATGTTTAATGTAGCATCATCATTTAACCAACCACTAGATAACTGGAATGTTAGCAATGTTGCTGATATGTATGGAATGTTTAATAAAGCTTCTTTATTTAATCAATCAATTGATTCATGGGATGTTGGAAATGTAACTGATATGACTGGTATGTTTTATGATGCGACTTCGTTTAATCAACCATTAAATTCTTGGAATGTAATTAGTGTCAATTCTATGAAAAACATGTTTTCAAAAGCATCAAATTTTAATCAACCATTAGATAACTGGGATGTTAGCAATGTTACTGATATGTCTAACATGTTTAAAGGTGCGTCTAGTTTTAATCAACCATTGAATAGATGGAATGTTAGTAATGTTGTTGATATGACAGACATATTTGTTGATGCGAGAAGTTTTAATCAATCATTAGACAATTGGCACATAGACAAAGTTATAGACATTTCTAATTTTAGTTTTCTTCCAGACAATTTTAAGCCTAAATCAATTAGCAATAAACGAAAAGCACAAATTGAACAATTTAACGAAATTCAAAAAAAATTAAAAGAAAGTGTAAATGCAGTTCCATTAGAAGAAACATCTAATTATGAACATTGTATTATATGTTACGATTTGTTAGACAACATTAATGGTCCTGGGCCATCTGAATATTGTGTTGAAAATTGCAATGATGCTGTTGTTGTATGTAAAAATAAACATATTATACACCGAGGTTGTATTTTACAATTTTGCAATACAACAAGTGCTGAAACAACAGACCTTTTTGAAGGACAGGCTCTTACTAGAAACATTAATTTAGAAACTTCTTCAAAATGTCCTGTTTGCAAATCAAATTTAATAGTTGCATGTGATGAATTTAAAAATGTTGAAAAAGTTCCAGATAAAAATTTGGTTGGTGGACGAACTAACAAAAGACGCACAAAGAAAATCGGCTGTAAAAAGAAAAACTGTCGCTCAAAAAAACGAAGGCGAACTAACAAACGAAAACGACATAAAAAACGATGTTGTACAAAGAAAAACGGATGTAAAAAGAAATAATATTTAGATGGTAACACACAACTAATTATTATTTACATTATATATTAAATATTAAATTTGTAGAAATCTGATTGAACTGTTCTCTTAGCAAATGATAATTCAGGATTTTGTTTTGGTGGCAATGGTATTGTAACTGGAATATATCTTAGATTTTCTGGCTTCAATACAAATGCATAGCCTTTTTCATTAAAAAATACATCATTTTCTTCAACATTTGTATCAACTGTTTGGTATCTCATTGCCAACAATTGACAACCAGTTTCTCTCATAACAATTGAACTTGGATTTTCAGGATTTGACCCTTTGTCCGGCATTCCTATTGTCATATTTTGTTTGTTATATTCAATCAATTCGTTCATGTCTGGACTATACTTAATGTCATAATAATGCAATGCTCTCATAAATACTGAATTACTTGTCATGTTGATAAATTTATAAAATTCAGGACACTCTAAAAATGTTGTATTGCTTCTGTCTACTATTAAAATTACTTTTCCAAGCAAGTTTCTTAACTTCACATTTCCAAAATTTTTACCATAATATTCAGAATCATAATCTTTGCTCAACAATATGCTATCATATTTTTCCAATAATTTTGCAAAATTCTTATACATTGATAAATTTGAACTTTTTATACGTAAATGAACTATTACTGGATCTAATGGATTTGGTGAAGTTGACATTGAAAATGCATAATCTCTTATAACATTCATCACATCTGAAAAATTAATGTAATTAAATGTTTCCTTAACAAAGTAACTGTCACTTGTAGATGTAGCTACAACTGGTTTATCATTTATTGAAAATATCTCAAAATCTAATCCTCTTACTCCTTGTTTTAAAATACTTTTTAATATACAAGTATCAACATAATCATTTTTATAATTTCCTCCACTACAACAATTGTATGCCGTTTTAATATAATAATCTTTGAATGTGTAATTAAATTGGTCTGAATTGTCTATTGATTTTATTTTTCCATTTAAATCACCATAAATATATTCCATATTTGAACATTCTTTTGCTCTCAGTCTACTGTAATAAAAATAATATAAAATGGCTATTAAAATAATAACAAGAGTTACAATAACTAACAAAAAGACAGCATTTTTTTCTTTTAAATACGAAATTGAATTAATCATATTTGATGATACAGAATCCATATTATATTATACTTTTAAAATAAATTACAAAATGATTAAAACATATAAACAATATTATTCACTAAATAAGTAATTAAATATATTAATATATTATATTTAATGCCTGGTGGTTTATTAAATCTTGTTTCAGCAGGACAACAAAACATTGTATTAAATGGAAATCCTTCAAAAACTTTTTTTAAATCTGTTTATCATCAATACACAAACTTCGGATTGCAAAAATTCAGGCTCGATTATGAAGGTTCAAAAACAATTCGATTGTCAGAAGAATCAACATTTACGTTTAAAATCAAAAGATATGCCGATCTTTTAATGGATTGCTATTTATCTATTGCTTTGCCAAATATTTGGTCACCTATTTTACCTCCACAACAAATAACAGAACAAACAACATCACAGGGACTAGGGAATATAGAACAATGGGCTCCATATGAATTCAAATGGATTGAAAATATTGGCGCCAAAATGATATCTAAAATAAGCATAACATGTGGAAATTATACATTGCAAGAATATTCAGGAGATTATTTATTAGCAGCAGTTCAACGCGATTTTAGTGGAGTCAAAAAAGATTTATTTGACAAAATGATTGGCCAAGTTCCCGAACTTGTTGACCCAGCAAACGCAAATTCACGCATTAATTCTTATCCAAATGCTTATTATACAGGCGACTTAGCTGGACCTGAACCTTCAATAAGGGGTAGAATCTTGTATATACCTCTAAATAATTGGTTTAGTTTAAAATCACAAATGGCATTTCCATTAACGTCTTTGCAATACAATGAATTACATATAAACATCACACTAAGACCAATAAATCAACTTTTTGTAATACGTGATGTGTTCGATGCAACTAACAACTATCCATATGTATCTCCAAATTTCAACTTATGGTACATGCAATTTCATCGATTTTTACAACCTCCACCAGATGTTTGTTTAGACATTGACTCATATTCTGACCAACGAACGTCATGGAACGCGGACATTCATTTAAATTGTACTTATGCATTTTTATCAAATGAAGAAGAAAGATTGTTTGCTTTACAAGAACAAAAATACTTAATTAAACAAGTTCATGAAAGAGTATTTACAAACGTCACTGGACCAAATAAAGTTGAACTAGATTCACTTGGAATGGTCACTAATTGGCTATTTTATTTTCAACGAAGTGATGCTAACTTAAGAAACGAATGGTCTAATTACACAAATTGGCCTTATAATTATTTACCATTGAATGTTATACAAGCACCTACTTCGGGTACATATACCATATTTAGAACAATTAACAACACATTAACGGAAGTAAACATTGGACCAGGTGTAAATCCAGATGGAACATTGACTGGGTTGTTAATTAATCAACCATACAATCCACAAAACGATAAAAATATATTGGTTGCTATGGGAATATTATTAGATGGTTCTTATCGTGAAAATATACAACCAGAAGGAATTTTTAATTTCATTGAAAAATATACTAGAACATCAGGAAATGCTCCTTCTGGATTATATTGTTACAATTTTGCGATTAATTCAAACAATTCTGATTTACAACCATCTGGGGCTATTAACATGAGTCGATTTAATCAAATTGAATTAGAATTCACAACCATCATTCCTCCATTAGACCCTATGGCACAAAGCTTGACTATTTGTGACCCTGAAACAGGTTCAATTATTGGAGTAAATAAACCCACCTGGAGAATTTATGATTACAACTTTGATTTACATTTGTTCGAAGAAAGAATTAATGTTGTTAGTTTCATTGGAGGAAATGTTGGATTAATGTATGCTACATAATGTAAATGAAAATTATGATTTTAATATAGTGATGAATTCGAAGCAGGAGGTGTAGTTTCATAAAATTGTCCAGTTGCTGACAATCTCATTGGATAATTTGTTTCATAATATGTTAGTTTGCCATCTCCAAAATTCAATGTACCGCTATATTTATCATATGAATTTCTTTTTTTATTATAAATTTCAGTTCCGGAATTAAATACTTTTGTCCACATATCTTTACCTTGATACGGAAGAATTGGCTTAGCATCTTTTGAACCTTCAAATACTTGTGCGAAATCCGCATTGTGATTATTATATCCTGTTGTAAGAGGACTGTAATTCAATCCTTGATTCTGTCCAAGTTTTCCAGTAGCGTCATATGGTTCTACTTTTTTTGTTATACACGTGTCTTGTGGTGTTGGACCTGGGTTACAACCGGTACAATCTATATCAGAAGTACATTGTTCTCCTGTAATCAAACATTGACTTTTTGGACCACAAAAATTTTTACAACTAACAGGGTCATTAATTGGTAAATTTACAGTATGACTGTATGAAGGTGAATTCAAATCATTATAATTTATAACGGCATCTTTTGGATATGGAACAATCATATGAGAATATTTTTCAAAATCAGTTGTACTAAATCCTTCAACACCGTTACATACAGATGAACCATATTTTATTATTGACCAAAATAATAATAAACAAAATAAAGTATATATTATTGTATATTTGAAACCTAGTTTCATATATACAATTTAGATTTTAATTATTAGCATTTGAATTATGTTAGTAATGTCAAAAACAATTCTGTCACAATACAGTATAAAACAAAGATATACAATTATTTATCTATCTAAACGTTTAATTTATCTATATTTTTAATCATATTATCTAAATAATTTTCGTCAAATAAATAACGAATTACATAATTAACAAACGGACGCACAGTAATTTTTTTGTTCATTACTAACTGTAAAAACTTCTCTTTTTTATCGTTGTCGTAATTTTCATAAAACGACAAAAATCGTTCTAATTTACCTCTGAAAATGTCAATTGTAGGCAATGTAAACACAAAAGTAGTGCTAATTCTGTTTATTAAAGCATCTATTTTATAAATGCCTTCTGGATTATTAGCTGTAAAAAAACGAACAGTATCTCCTCTATCATCAAATCCATCTAACGAGTTTAACATTGAAGGCAATATAGCAGATGTATTGCTGTTAACTAAAAATCGGTCAAAATCTTCAAATAATAATAATTTCATCTTACACTGACCTGGTTGGAGATTGACTCTAGGACTAAGTACACTTGTACTAACACCTGATGACCCATTCACAATAAATACACTGCAATTTAATTTTGATGCAATTGCCTTTATCATTGATGTTTTTCCAGTTCCTGGAGGACCATATAACAAATAATTAATGCTTCTAACTTCACCCAAACTATTTAAAAAATCATTGTATTTTATGTGATTTGTAATATCTTTTTCAATTTGTTCAATATATGAATCATATCCAAATATATCTAATTCAGCATTTTTTAGACTGTATTGTTCGCATTTTGTCCATCCATTTATACCATATCTATAAATTAGATTTCCCATTTTATTATTTTGGTTTTGGTTTTCTTTTTCTTTAATGATTTGTTTTAACAACTTAAAATCTTGAATATTTTTAAAATATAAATAAATATAACCATGTTTGTGTTGATTATAAATCCAAACATCTACTTCATCAAATTTATATTGACCAGTTGAAGGACACGCAAATTCAAACGCATTTCCATCACAAAACATTCCATCAACTTTCCAATATTTTGGAATAGTAGCCAATAAACTTGAATTATCCCATCGACATGCTACCATAAATTCATACCCTTCTGGAACACATACATTTTTAACTGATAATGAACCATATTTATTTTCCTTTTTATTTTCATTCTTAATATTTTGCTTTGCAAAAGAAACAATATTGTTATCCATATCTGTTACTGTTAATGTTAATTTTTCCATTGGTACAATAAAATGTCACAACGTCTTTATATTGTTTACAATTAACTTAAAAACATAACGACATAAAGAAGTATCAATGCCAAATCAAACTAGATTGTCTATAAAACAAATAGAAAACACATTAAGAATTAAACAAACTCTTTATTTTTGTTTTTTTATGGTGTTTTTTTTTGGATTAGCATATTGCTTTACTCCATTGTCAAGATGTGTAAACCCTCATTCAGTTTCTTCTACTGTTGTAAGACCATTAAAAGCGACATTTTTATTGAATAATCACAAGAAAGAATGTGATATTAGGTCAGTTTACACAGTTTTTAATCCAAACGAAGAAGAAATGTTAAAACATAAACCAATTGGTACAAATCTAACGCTGTATTTAGACAAAGATATTGAAGATAATTACATATGTTTTGATACAAATGGATGTAATATAGTAAATTATGGTATAACATTGTTAGTTATTTCATCAGCAATGACGTTAGGGTTGTGTTGTTTGTCTAATGAAAACCAACCTTTTTGGATTTCAGAAGAAGATTATGATAGACTTTTTAAATATTATAAAACAGTAGATAAATTAGAAGAACAGTTTAGACGTAGAGTTTCTGATTTAGATTGTGAAAGTGTGTAATATTGTAGAAAACTATGTCTTAAAATGTAATAAACAATCTATTGACATTATTTTTAATATATAATTATTATAAATAATGTCGACATCAGACCAAAATGCAATCGATGAAAAAAAAGGTGAAAACACTGAATTCAAACCGGATTTCAAAGGATTTATAAAAAATTACCTAATAAGCATTATTTTTACAATTGGTGTAGGCGTTTTTATAGTTGGAACTATTGGATTATATACTACTAAGGTGGCTCAATCAAATATACTTCCAGATGACGTTGAATTAGCACCATTTACAGTAATTGATAGAATTGTAAACGATATATACGTTGATGTAAATATAATGAAACCATCTATTTTTTCAGATTCATCCGAATGTAGTTCTCAAAAGGCAGTTTTCAATTCACAAGAATATTTAGATAGTTTCAAACGTAGTTTTTTGTGTTATATAAAATCAAAAGCAAATCCTGATGGTGGATTATTTTCAAATGCGCCGTTGTATTTTTCACATGTATATGAAAATTTAATTGCTAAAAACTTTTTGGCTACAAATACTATATTTTTGTATTTAAGTCAATTACCTGAATCGTTGATAATGATTTTATTTGGATTGTTTGGAATTGCAATATGGTTGTTAATGTATTTCTTCAATATGTGTATAAGTATATTTTATCATTTTGTTAGTATACCCCAACTTTTTAGAGATATTTCGGATGACAAATGGGAATCAAACAAAGACATTAGTTTTATTAGAATAATGAAGTTAATTATGTTTTTCTTTATTTGGGTTCCTGTTGGATTTATATCAGCAACGTTGTCACCTCTGTTTTTTACACTATATGGTATATTTGCTCCACTTTTTGCTACTTATCAAATAAAACAAACTAACAAAAAGAATAATGTATTTGATTTTATAAAAGATACTTTCGTGTATAAAAAATTGTTATTTTTTATTTTAGCTACTGTTAGTTTATTCTCAAATGGGTACAAATATTTAGGTCCTGCTTCTGTCATTGGCATATCAATTGCAGTTTTATTTGCCTACTTTATGGGATTGTATTCAAATGAAATTCCAGAACCAGGTGTTGAAGGATTTACTAACAAAATAAGACAAAATGTGCGTCAAGCAAAAGTCGAAGAAGTGAATTATAGTAATGCTAAATTAGTTGAAATATGCAAACAAATTCCTGAAATAGACGAAAAAATGGAGAAAATAATTCAGAATGGAATGTTTAGGCCATTGGTTGGTGGCAACGGAACTATTTCTAACGGAACTATTTCTAACGGAACTATTTCTAACGGACAACAAGGCGGAACAAAAAAACACAAAAAATTTAATTTTAGAATTGTATAATACAAATATTAACGTTTAAATAAAAAATAATAATTATATCATTATGTCAATGAGTTTAAATAAAAAACATTCAAAAACTAATCTACCTTTTGTTAGTTTATGTACTCCAACATTCAACAGAAGACCTTTCATTCCTTTCATGATTAAATGTTTTGAACATCAAACTTATCCAAAAGACAGAATTGAATGGATTATCATTGATGATGGCACAGATCCTATTGGAGACATTGTTTCTCACATTCCACAAGTCAAGTATTTTTATTACGACGAAAAAATGTCTCTTGGAAAAAAAAGAAATTTGATGCACACAAAATGTTCTGGTGATATCATCATTTATATGGACGACGATGATTATTATCCACCTGAAAGAATTTCTCACGCAGTTGACAAACTAACAAAAAACCCATCATTCTTATTCGCCGGTTCTTCCGAAATGCACATATATTTTGATTCTAGAAATGCGGTATTTCAATGCGGACCTTATGGAAAATATCACGCAACAGCAGCAACATTTGCCTTTAAAAAAGAATTGTTACAAACAACTAGTTATAACGAAGAAAATGAGATGGCTGAAGAACATACATTCACAAAAGGATATACTATACCATTGATTCAGCTTGACACATTGAAAACTATTTTAGTATTTTCACACAACCACAATTCACTCAATAAAGAAAAATTACTAGAACATCCTGAAAGAACTAAAATTTCTCCATCAAGATTTAAAGTCGATGACTTCATTAAAAACAGCGAATTAAAACAATTTTACACTCATGATATGAATTTATTATTAACAAATTATGAACCTGGACGCCCCGAAAATAAACCAAAAATATTAGAACAACTTAAACGACGAGAAGAAGAAATCGAAGTTAGACAAAAACATATGAATGAATTACATTCAATGCGACTTCATTATGAACAAAAATTAGAAGAAAAAAATAAATTAATAACTGAACTGCTTAAACGTGTCAAAGATTTAACAACTCAATTGAAGTCAACTAATTCTTAGTGGTTCTTTATATTGATTTTTATAATATATATTAAACATACTTAAAGACAAATACTGTATATAATACATCACTATACAAACAACAATGTATTACGATAAGACATCTTCATACGAATATGACCAATCAGATGACAGCTCTCTTGAAAATGAAAGTCAAACTACCATTGAAGCATTTGACAAGAATTATTTCAGTTATAAAATTCCATATGGAAGATATGGTCCTGATGGAAAGTTTCATAAGAATAAGAGACTGACTATTCACAATTATGGTTCTGGAGGAACTGGAAGCGAAATTAGAAATGCTGTAAATGGTTTTGGAACTGGTTATACAGTTGGTAGCGCAAATGAAGATTTATTCTTCAAGGTAATTGACGCAACCGGAATAAATTACAAAAGAGAACCTTTTGTTTTATTTTATGACTCACCTGAACAATATGAAAGACATCATCACACTGTTGTATCAAATAAGAGCAAAGAACGATGGAATAAAAAGTTCTTAGAAGCAAAGGCAAGACTGTAAAAAGCCTAACTTGACAAAAAATTGAATTTAAATTGTTGTATAAACATTTCAATATACAACAATTTAATTAATATAAAATGAAGCTAGAATTATTCAACAAATTACCAAAAGAACTTATAATTGAAATTAGCAAGTATTTGAAAAATTTAATTACTTATCGAATCGACCGATTTATGTTTAAAATTGACAAACATGACATTCGAAAACAACGCCTTACTTCAATTCCTAAACCAAATTACATAGGTGCTGAATTTTTAGAAAATAAATACCCAATAATATTTATAGAATGCATTATCAATGACATGTATACATTCATATTTAAAAAAAAGTACAACCCAACTAACAAAATTACATATATAGAATACACTAAAGTTGTTTGTAGAAAATATTATATGTTAAACAGACACAATTTTATTTTTGAAGACATTAATCGGCTTCAAATAATCAATAGATATGAAATTGATGAATATGGAAAAATAAAAATTACAGATGGATATTCAATAAAAACAAAACCATTACCAGCTTACAATCCAGCATTTGATGATTAATCATCTTCATCTAACACAGTAACTTCGTCTACACCATCGGCGTCTTCTTTTATATATTTGTCTAAATATCTATATATTCTATTAATGTCTAATTTTGATATATTATAATTTTCAAATAAATTCAACATTTCAGCATCGGAATATTTACTTTTTAATTCTAAAAAGAATAAAAATAAATCATCTTTATCCATTGATAATTCTTGACATAAATTTTGTATAAACACATAATTATTATATTCTGTTGAATATTTTGTTAGTACCTTAGTAAATCGAACTTCTGATGGATTAAATTTAGGCTTTTTCTTTAACGCCAATGTTTCATGATATTCTTTATTATTTTTAAAAGTCTTTATTAATGAACTCATCTCATTAAATTGCCAAATTTGCTTCTGAAATGTTATTCTATCAATGTAATCTGCAAAACACATGTTGTCTAATATATTTAAATAAAATGGTATTGTATCTTTTTTATCCATTTTTCCTAAAACATCAATTATATTTTCATGCCATAATAATCCAACAATTGTTCTATCTGTCTCATTCATTATAGTCAAATGTTCATCAATTGAATAATTATCATTAATAAGTTTTTTAGTAATATTTCTTGTATCATCATTATATGATTTCGTCAAAAATATATTTTTTATAATATTGTTATTTAAAATACTTTCGTTTCGTTTATATAAATCATATATTGTTATAAATTTTCTTAAATCACCTTGAATATAATTAACTATATTTGTTTTAAATGAATTGTCATTAAAACTAACAAAATTAGGCATAAGCGTTTCCATTATTGACAACATTTGATTTTTTGTAGGCGTTTTAAGTTCTATTGTATTACACACTTTCATAAGTTCTTTAATTTTTTTATCCATGTGATAATTGCCTATACAAATGATTGGATTAAATGTTGTTTCTTCTGTACGTTGTTTTTTTGTCTTTTTTGGCCTTATAATTTTTATAAGAGAATTTATACCTCCTTTGTCACCATTATTCATTCCATCAATTTCATCCATAATAATTACTATTCGTTTCACTTCTTTGTAAAACATTGACACTATATTTCGGTCTGCCATGTTATTTTGAGTAATTGTTTCAATAACTGATTTGTTACGTATGTCACCGGCATCATAACGTACAACAGCATATCCTAAATCATTCAACACATTGGTAACAAATGTTGTTTTTCCAGAACCAGGGTCTCCATAAATATATAATCCGCGTTTAACTAACAAATTGTTTTTATTGAGTTCAAACTCTTTTAGAAATTGTTTTATTTGATTCGCTTCTTGTTCACGATTCAATAATTGATTTAAATTTATCTTTTCCATCTTATATATCTAATTGCGTTCTTTTTATGTTGATTTTTACTTAATCCTAGTTCTTCAAATAAATTAATTAATAAATTATAACAATTATCCGCATCGTGATCAAGACTATATGATTTTAAGAATGACAAATAATTATTGTAAATTCCACTTCTGTAATAATAATTCTTCATTCCAAGCCATCTTTCTTGGTTTTCAACTAACAAATTATATAATACATAATCATTGTCTTGTCTTATCATTACACGAATATATTCTTCTATTAATTTTTTGTCAATTATCGTTTTAAGCAACAAATGATGGTCTCTTTGATAATTCTCTTTTGTTAAAAAAATGGTGACACATTTTGGAATATAACATTTAATTAAACCGATTAATTCATCCGGCAATTTTCCAACGTTTTTAAAAAAATCACATTTATTGTTTGAAAAAGTCATTATAAATATATTAAAAACTATATTTAATACATTTATTTTTAATACATAATTCAACTTTTTTATGCTGTAGAACATGGATTTGAAACTCCTGATGTTATACCATCCCACGTTACACCACATTTGTTTGCCCATTTATATTTAGCACAAGTTCCATCTTGACCTATAAATGGTGACTTTGTAAAATCCATTGTGTTTTTATCTGATTTTGAAGGAAGATTACATGTTCCTAAACGATTTTTATTAAAACACGATGTGCCGTTTCCATCTAAATCTACCCAATAATCAGGACATGAACCAACCATTGGAGGCCAGTATTCTTCTTTTTTAGCTTTAGATAAATATATTCCTATAACAACTAATGTAATTATTAAAACAACTGTCGCCACAATCAATATTGTTTTTTGAAAAGTCATCTCTTTATAAATTAAACATATATATTTTTTTTATGAATCTAATATATTATGAATATCAGCAATACAAGAGGAAATGGACGCGTCGATATTGTCAATAGAACGCAAGCACCTGACATATCTAATTTATTTGCTATGTATGACAAAATACCAGCAAATCAATGTACTACTTTTAGAGATGCAACTATTGGACAATGGGAAGAAACTCCATTGTCTAAAGCTTATTTCTCCAAACAAAATATACAAATTATTCAAAACGGAATTAGAGCAGGAGTATTCGAAAAATCAAATGAACAATACATTATTTCACCAGTTAATTGTAATGAACTTAAAGTCATCATGAAAAGTGTATTTATGCAACATGCTATAAACCAACAAACTAACATACCTGGACAAATAGCACAATTAAATCAAATGGTATTAGATTATTGTATATTTAAAGTTTATTCAGAAGCACAATCATATAAAAAATATTTACAAGATGTTAGTACATTACCTGTTCCTTTGTCAACACCTATTGTAGAAGTGCAAAAAGATAAAAATAATTATAGAATGCCAAATTGGTTTTAAAAATATAAAAAATATCGTTTACAGGTTTAAGTATTTAAATACATTAAAATAGTACTAATCAAATGGAACTAAATAATTGTAGTTTATTTGATTATGACATGGATTTGTTTAAAGTTTATAATTACCCAGAAAAAATAAGATTAGGTTCATTACATGACAACGGTTATGTAATAGGATTAATTGATGTTGATTATGATTGTTATATAAGCGCAGGTATATCAAGTGATGACAGTTTTTCTGTATATTTTTTAAATAAATATAATATAAAAAAAGATGATTGTTATGGATTTGACGGAACCATAGATAATTTGCCTAATAACTTACATAATCATATGAACTTTATTAACAAAAATATTGGACCATTTAATAATGACTATGTAGACAATCTACATTGTTTACTTAATAAATACAATAATATATTTTTAAAAATGGATATTGAAGGTTCTGAATGGGAATGGTTAAAAACGCTTGATAAAGTTGCTTTAAACAAAATGTCTCAAATTGTTATCGAGTTTCATGGAATAACAAATGATAGTTATCATAACAATTTTAATTTTATGTCTTTTAACACTAACATTCAAGAAAAAATAGATTGTCTAAAACAACTAAATGAAACTCATTATATAATACATGCACATGGTAACAATGCTGACAAAACTTCATATAATGGAATTCCAAATGTAATTGAATTAACGTTTGTTAATAAAAAATATTTTGCCGTTAAACCATCATTCAATTGCAATCCATTGCCTGACCCTCATTTAGATTACCCTAATGAAAAAAGAGTAAATGACATCGATTTGAATTTTTACCCTTTTGTAAATATGGAAAATCCATTTTTAATAAGCATTCAAGATAAATTAGAATATGATAACAATGATTACATTAATATACAACTAAAATTAAATGAAAAAAATGTAGACAACATTATTGAGAAATTATATACATCTAAAAATGAATTTTATGAATTAAATGATTTTAAACGAAGAATAAACAGAGGGATTAAACAAAAAATAATAAATTCTGAAAATTCACAACCAATCAAAACATTATATAAAATAGGCAATTGTGACAACAATAAAAATTGTATAGTATGTTGTACAGCATTTAAAAATGATGATAATGATTCAAGATATACTTCATCTAATAACATAGTTGATTCATTAAAAAAATCTGGTTACAATGGACATTTTTATTTATTTCATGGAGGGTTTCCAAACCCAACTGGAAAAGAAATGAAATATGCTGGTGTTCCTTATTGTTTTAAGATATTTTTAATGTTAGAAGCTTACAATTTAGGGTTTAAGAATGTTATTTGGGTAGATTCCGGTTGTTATTCTTTAAATAATCCAGATTTTTTGTTTGAAATTCTTGATAAAGAAAATGTATTGCTAAAAAAAATTATGACAAATAATAACTACGATGCTATGACATTTGAAAAAACAATGCGTTTATTGAATCAATTGACTAAATGCGATTTACATAATGCTCCATATATTGAAACCATTGTTTTTGGATTAAACATGCAAAACGACACAATAAAACATTTTATTAAAGAATATTATGATATGGTAGATTTAGGTTGGCCGTTTTTTTCAATTTTTCCAGAAGAGATTGTAATTAGTGCATTATTTAACAAACCAATATATAAAGAATTTTTTTATAACAATCAAACACATCTATATATTCATGAAAAGTATTTGAATGAAATAGACGCAAAAGAAAAAGGATATTATTTTCACCACAAGCATTATAATAATTGTAGTAGTTATGTTGTAACATTTGCTGACAACAATGGAAGATTTGGAAACCAAATGTTTTCGTATTTAATGAGTAAATTAATAACTTGCAAATTTGGTCATATATATACGTCGATAGAACAATGTGATTTGTCTAATTTCACATTGATAAATGATGAAAATGTGAATGATTTGTTAAATGGAAAATTGCATACTAACAAAAATATTTTATTAAACGGATTTTTCCAAAAAAGTGACTATTTTGTTAACTATAGAAAAGAATTAATAAAAATGATATATGATGAAAGAAACAATGATTATTTCTTATTAAATAATCAAAAACATTACATCAAAGATTACATGGCAAATGCCAACCATTCATTACAACTAAATAAAGATGATGTAGTTATTTCATTAAGATTAGATGATTTTATTCAATATCCATGCAAAACAACTGATATAATACCACCTCAATATTACATGAATATATTAAAAAATATGAAATTAACTTCTAAATTGTATATAGTGTGTGATAAAATTAAGTATGATTGGGAATTTAAATATATTGAATATTTTCAAAATTGGAATCCTATTTTATTACAAAATGATTTGAAACATGATATCGCATTGATGAGAGACTGTAATAATTTAATTCATTCAAATAGCACATTGTGTTGGATAATTAGTTTTTTATCTAATAAAAAACAAAGAATAATCCCGTTTACTCCAAAGACATTTATGAACCAAAATCAAAAACTAGAAAAAATAGAAATAAATGACATTCTAAATTATGTCAATCCCTTAACGCATGAAGAAGTTTTTAAATTAAATGTAAATAGCAACGAAAATATTTTCTCTTTTTCATTTTACATTCCAGATGAATGCGTTGTTAATGAAATTCCTGAAAAAACGCGTTTATTGGCGTCAATAATTCCGGGTGATATGGATACTTATATATTTAAAGACAAAGAAAAAGAATACAATGATATGTATAAAAAATCAAGATTTGCCATAACAAAGAAAAAGGGAGGATGGGACTGTTTAAGACATTATGAAATATTGATGAACGGTTGTATACCAATATTCGAAAATTTAAAAAACTGTCCTGACATGACACTTACTACATATCCAAAACATTTGAATGACGAGGCTTACGAATTATATAATCATTGGATAGAAAATGATGAATTTATACATAAATATAACAATTTATGTTCTAGATTTTTAGAACATACACGAAAAAACTGTACTATATCGTCTCAAATAAATTATTTGATGAGTAACATTAAAAATTCTCGCAATATTAAAAACATTTTAATGATAACAGGACATCACGGTATTAATTATAATAGAGAACCGTTAATGATAGGTTTAAAAAGATATACGAAAGAAATGAATGGGATTGCTGTTGATTATGAGAAGAATATGTATATATATGATGATACTAACAATGGAAATCATTTCACTTACACTAAACGTGTGAATTCAAGTGAATATATAAATATGTCAAAAGACGAAATAATAGAAAAAATAAATTCAAATTTTTGGGATTTAATAATATACGGAAAAGTTGGTCCTGATGAATATTGCGATTTTCCTTTTTTTGATATTATTCAAACAAAATACAACAAAGACCAAATAGTTTTTATATTTGGTGGAGATGAGATATTTAATTTAAAAGAAAATAAAAGTGGAAACTATTACATAAATATGCATAATGTTCCTATTTATTATCAATGTTACATTGATTATTTGAATTATTATAAACATTTTGGAAAATGTTTTGTCAGAGAATTAGACATGTAAAATTTATTACAAACAATATATTATATTTGTTAGTTAATTCAATCAAATATATTAACATAATTAAAACAAATATTAAACGAATTTAAAGACTATTTTTGTATAGAATGTAGATGCGTTCATTTAGACAATTCACTATATTTAGGCGATTCAGTTCCGAAACCCCTAAACCTAAAATTAGTTTTTCAAAACCTAAACATAAACCCATATGCATTCATAATGATACATGTAAAAATAAGCATTCTAATATTAAACCAGATTCTTGGGAAACAATTGTTGCTATTTCTGCCTTTACAACAATTTCAATCTTATCACTTCTAAAATTATATGAATAATCCACATAAAAAATATTATAATTAATCTATTATAATATTTACATTAAATTAAATTACACATCAACCATGCTATTTATTTTTTAGATACTTTTTTAGAAACTGACTCACTCGTCTTCTTTGTTGTAGTCTTCTTTACATTTGTCTTCTTTGTTGTAGTCTTCTTTACATTTGTCTTTTTTACAATCGGTTTCTTCTTTGGCTTATCTTCATCATTTTCTTCATCATTTTCTTCATTCACATCTTCATTTTGCCTCATTATTCTTTCATTCAAATATACTTCGTATTCACGTTCAAGTGTATCTAATTCACTCAACCACATTTGTTCAATTGGTGTATTTTTCAACGTTTCTAATTCAACCATCATTTCTTCTTGCTTTTTAAGCAACTTTGCCACATTTCCATTTGAAACACTATTCATCGGCATCTTTATCATATAATCATAACTATCATTTACTTTATCATATTCTTTATCTTCTAACATTTCAACAATTGCATCATCGTCCATTCCTCTTAAATCAATTGTTCCTGCCAACACTTCATTAATATAATTAACCTTGTTTCTTACTTCCATCAATTTATTTTCCAATTCATCAATAAGATAATCCTTTCGCAAATCATACTGATGTAAACGAACTGAATAATAATCGTCTATTATTTCTTTTACGTCATCATACTTTTTCAACTTATCTTCTTCATCAAACAAATTCATATTTGTTGTTGAATTCGTTGTATATAATTTCAATAACTTTTCTAATCCATTACATCCATGGTCGCCTTTTGATGCTTCTAATTCAGCTAACTTACCTGGAATAAATGTCAACTCAAAGTCTACGGTGGCATCTGTTGAATTATCTTTTGTCTCTTCGCTTAAAACAGGTTCAAATTTATGTCCTTTCTTGTCTTCACCAGTAAGCAATTCTTCTAACAATTCTTTAAAATTATAATTCCAAAGACCAATTGGCAACTCAGTTACTCTTATTCTATTATCATCTAACTTCTCATATTTACCTTTAAATAGAAATTTGGTATCTGTCAATTTAATAATGTCACCTTTAAATCCTTCATAATAAGGAATAAATTCTATTTCAGCGTTTTTATCACTTTCATTATTTAATATATTCTTCAAATAACTAATAATTGTCTTTGGATTGTAACACAATATTTCACTACTAAATCCAGTACCAATTCCATTAGAACCATTTACTAAAACCATCGGAATAATAGGAGCATAGAATTGTGGTTCCACTGGTGTACCATCATCATCCAAATATTTCAACACATGGTCATCAACCTCTGGAAAGATACATCTAGTTATATTTTCTAATTTAGTAAAGATATATCTAGGACTTGCCGAATCTTTTCCACCTTTAATTCTTGACCCAAATTGACCAGATGGACGCAACAAATTGATGTTATTTGACCCGACAAAGTTCTGTGCTAATCCTATAATCGCCTTGTTTAAACTATCTTCTCCGTGATGATAACAAGAATGTTCAGACACATATCCGGCTAATTGTGCAACCTTTATCTCCGAAGTTAACTTGCGTTTAAAACAACTATACATAATTTTTCTTAAACTTATTTTAAAACCATCCATCGCATTTGAAATGCTTCTATCACAATCATATTTTGAGAAATGAATCAACTCTTTATTAATGAATTCTTCATACGACACAATTTTCTTACTAGTGTCAGCATAACTATCTCGACTATAAACATTTTCTAACCAATTCTTTCTATCATCTTGTCGTTTCTTATTAAATACCATGTCAATTGAATTATCACATGTCTCACCAGTGTGACCGAAATTAACAAAATTCTTGTTCTTAAAATATTGTTTAAACTCACCCTTAGTAGATGTACCTAAACCTTTATAATATTTCATCTTCCATGACTTTAATTCATTTGACATTGAATTTTTCCAATTTTCGTATTCACCTTGATTATAAAAGGACAATTCTACGTCTCCTTTTTTAGCCTTTAAAATTGGAGTATTCATAAATCCAATAAATCCATCAATTTTAGTAAGACTTGGCCACAATTCATGGAAGAAGTTAATGCCCAACCCTTTAATATGACCACCATCCAAATCTTGGTCAGTCATAAATGAAACTCTACCATATCTTAAATTAGAATTTACATCATCTTGTGTGTTATATTCTTTGCCTATTTCAAGACCTAAAATCTTCATTATCTCAGCAATTTCTTTGTTATCTGTGATTTTTTTGAAAGTTTCACCTCTCACATTCATAATCTTTCCTCCAATAGGATAAACACCTATTGTATTTCTATCAGACGATGATAATCCTGAAATAACCGCGGTTTTAGCAGAATCTCCTTCACAAAGAATAAGTGTGCATAAATGTGAATTCTCTTTTCCAGCCCAATTAGCATCATCTAATTTAGGAATTCCTCTAACATACTTAGTTTTACTTCCATTTGTCTTTTTAGCAACTGCTTTGAATTCTTTGACTTCTGTAATCGCACAAGCATCCTCCATTAAACCTCCTAATTTAGATACTTTTTCAATAAATTTATCACTAACTTCGCATTTTGAACCAAACTTTGAAGCCGGTGTATTCATATAGTCTTTCGTTTGACTATCGAATGATGGATTTTCTATATCACATCTTAAAAACAATATTAATTGTTCTTTGATTGAACTTGGATTTACCTTAATCTCCTTTTTCTTTTCGATAAGCGCAGTCAACTTTTTCACTATTTGATTAAGAATGTATCCAACATGTTTTCCACCTTTTGCAGTATAAATGCCATTTACAAATGACACTTGAACAAATTCATGTTTTGGTGTAATTGCGACAGCATATTCCCATCTATCACCACCACTTTCATATACTCTTGGAGATGTTGATTTGTCTCCAATATACAAATTAATATATTGTTCAAAGTTCTTGATTGGAATGATGTTAGAGTTATATTTAACTTTAATTGTCTTATCAGTGACAGCAGAAATATCATATACTCTCTTTTTCAAAAGACTAATCATGTCAGGTGACAATCCATCAATTCCTAATCTACGATAATCTGGTTTAAATGTGATTTTAGTATATGGTTTTGATTTTGTTGCCTTTGTGATTTTAGGAGGACAAATAGTGTCTAAATTGTCTTTAAATTCTTGAACATATTTAAGATTTCGAATGTGGTCAACAGTTTCAATGCTTCCACTTGTCGACCAAATAAGGACTAATTTGAAACCGAAACCATTTTTTCCACCAACAATTTTCTTTTCCTCTTTGTTGTAATTGGTAGAAGTTCTCAAATGTCCAAATATCAATTCAGGAACCCAAACATTGTATTTTGGATGCATAACAACATCTATTCCGTTTCCGTCATTAATCATAACAATGCTTCCATCGTCTTGAATAGAAACATCGATAAAAGTGACAGGCAACGAATTTTCAACATTGTTATCTACTTTTGTTTTCATTCGAATAACATGGTCTCTACAATTAACAATTCCTTCATCAAATAATTTAAACAATCCAGGAATATAACTAATATTTTTCTCAACAATTTTATCATGTATTTCATTCATATGGTCATATGTTTCAGTCATAATCCACATGTCAGCATCTACCGTTTCAACAGACCCAATATACGTATCTGGATTATCCAAGATATGTTGTTTATCTGTTTTTTGTTCAACTTCAAAGAAAAGGTCAATGTCGTTATTGTCTGTGGAACTCATTCTGTGCGATTAGTTTATTTACGTTAAATTGTGTTTAAATAGTTTCAATTTTTTATTTATTTTGTAAAGAAGTAGTTGATTTATCTACAACAACTTGTTTAGCTATATTGCTTATGATTTTATTAATGTTTTTGTTAGTTTCTTCTTCAGTTAAGCCTGACATAGAGTTACTAACAATTCTTAAATAAATGTCGTTCTTTTTAGATTCAGAGTTTGTACAATCTGGATTTTTTTTGCGCCATTCATTGATGTTTTTGATGTTTTCATTAGCTATTTTCTTAATTGCTTTTGTAAGAATTGGTTTATCATCAGATTCTTTTGTCCATGTGTCATTGTCTTTAATATAAATAATTTCACGTTTATGGTCGGAACAATGAAGAGGTCTTTCTCGACAATCCAATGTTTTTAAATTGTTAAGTATAATGTTAGAAATGCCTTCAACGTATCCTAGTCTTCCAGTTGCTTCTAAATCGGCGATTTGTGGTCGAATAGAACTAACAAATTCAGAAATGTTCATAGCATTTTTGCATGTTTCATTCAAGTAGAATTGAAGATTAAATGTTTTATTGTTAGAATTATTGTTAGTATAATTGTTGTGTGTTCCGTTTTTAACAATTTCCATCAACTCTGTGTTTTGTTTAACTAACATCATCATCAATTCTTTGTCTGATAATATGCTGTCTTTAATATGGTTGTCGTTAAAACCCATACATTTTTTCTGGTGTTTCCACAGACCATTTCTGGATTTATATGTTCGCGAACAGGCTTCGCAGACCAGAATTTCGTGTGGCCGGAAAGGCGCCGGATTTGTCACCAAATTGTCACCAATCCGGCTTTTTTGGTGTTTTCGTGTGGATAGGTGTTCATTGAAGTGACTTCGCTTGCTTGTATGATAGTCACAAAATTCGCAGTAAAATTTAAGGCCGGAAAAAGCCGGATTTTTGTCACCTAATGTTTCCATTATGTTAGCTGCATAAAATATTTTTAAATAGTTTTAAAAAAAATAAAAAAAAATTATCGTAACAAATTTTTCGTCGAAAAATATTTTTTAGAGCATTATGCTTTGACTTCAAAAAATCACTTTTTTTTGAAAAATCTATAAAAGGTTTTTGAATTTTGGACATTTTTTTTTGTCCATTTTTGAAAAAGGCCGGGGACTTTTGGCGAAATTTTTTCCAACAATATATATTAATTTTTTTTCTACTTAAAGCCGAAATTAATATATATTAAAACAACTTAAAGCCGACACTGGAATATAAATATTACGAATGGAATCAGATGATGACACCATATTATCGTCAGAAATCGACGACACTTTGTTTTTCGAATCGGCGACACAAGAAACACACTTTGTCACAAAAAATGGCGAACGATTGTCGTATGATCCTTACTCAAATCCAATGTATATTTCTGATTTTAATAGTATAAATAATTGTTATGACAGTCATCTTAAAGGCTTAGAACTCACAACATTTAGTGCATATAGACATTCTATTGACATAGGATTTTTAACATATTGTGAAGAATGGGATAATCAAAAATATGTTCGATTTTTAGCAAATATTATGAAAAATGTCCCTTGTAAATTCACATTTGTTTCTGAAAATGGAGCAACAACATGGGTATATAAAGACAATTACATATATTTTGCTGTATATGATTGTGGAGCGTGGTATAATACATACAAATTGTTTGTAAACAGTGAAGTTTTAGAAAGATTACAGAAAATACCAGAAGAACTTACAAAAGAAATTCAAATATAATTTTATAGATTAATATTAAATGTCAACATATAATGTTAATCGGTTTACACCAGGAAATAAAGCAAATATGCGTTTGTTTATGAATAAAATTTATTTAAGACAATATTATTCTCAATTTTTAACAAACCAAACATTTCAAAATATAAATAATGCGGATGATATAACTGAAGGAACATTGTGCGGATGTCTTCCTCAACAAGCAAATAAAACCAAACAAGGTTGGAACAATCCTATGCAAACTGAAAATACACGAATGTCACGAATATTAACCGGCACTTTAGGAGGAAAAATTACATATGGAAATTTAAATAAACCAGTAAAAATAAACTATCTTGGCAGTTGGGAAGGACAGCCAGGAGGGTCAAAAAGACCATTAAGAAATAAATTTTAATGCGTTTTATATATTTCAAATACTTTTTTTCTTACATTATTCTATAATGACTGGTAAAATGCATACTATCGGTACTCGTGCCCAAGTTTGGCATGGAACTGCCAAAAAAACATCAGGAGGACTTCATAAAGGCGATTTAATGATGAACAAAGCAGGACGCATTGTTTCAAAAGCAAAACATTTTACTGCTAAGAAAGAAATGCGTTTATTGAAACACGGTTACGGAACAAAGAAAGGAAAATTTGGTTATGTAAAAGTTGGTTCTAGAAAACATCGTAAGGGTTCTAAAAAAATGCATGGTGGAATGGCTTCATTATCACCCGCAAACGTTAATGACAGTTATATGATTAAAGACGTTGTTCCACAACAATTCAGTCCATTAGACAGAGCATTGGAAGGCGGACGCAGACGTAGACGCAGTATGAGAGGCGGATCTGGAATTTCTCAACCACTATCTCCTGCTGATGTCAACTCAAGTTACATGATTAAAGATGTTGTTCCACAACAATTCAGTCCATTAGACAGAGCATTAACAGGAGGACGTAGACGCAGACATAGAATGAGAGGTGGTACTACTAGTCATAGAACTCCTTTAACTCCTTCTCTTGTAGAAGAAAGAGCACTTCTTGCGTGATAAATTAAATAATTCATAAAATAAATATATTTATTAATTATTTTTTACATTAATTCCCAATTAGAACTAACAAATGTATCGTATTTAATATATTTTGTTAGTTTGTTCTTTAAAAAATCCTCAAAATATTTTTTAGATACAATCAAATGATTGATTTTGTCTTTGTCTTCAGCCTTCTTTGAATTTACATATTCTTTATAAGCAACATAAAAATCATCAAAAGGAATTATTTCAACGTCTTTACATACAGTTTTGTTTTCATAATAATTCAATAAAAAAGCATTTATATCTTCATTTTTTATCCATAAATCACAAATTATGTTAGTTACATATTTATTGTCTATCACTTTTATTTCAGGTGAAAAACAATCAATGACAGTTTTGACAATGTCTGAATCTAACATATTATTTCTTTTGTTTTCTGATTTTTTATATAATTTAATCAATTCATCTACTTCGTATTCGTTTGAACTGTCGTCGGTTATACTAATATGTGTCTCCCAAAAAGACAAAAAAGATTTAATATTTTGATTTGGTGAATATTTGCTAATAACATTTATAAATGTAATGTTGTGTGAATTTGGGTCATCGATAGTATGTTCTAATTTAGACATTAATATTTTTTGAAATTGATTGAGATAAATTACATTTGGAATATTGTTATTTGATAAATAAAGTTTCCAAATGTTTAACATTTGTTTTCTTGAAATAGTAAATTCATTTCTTTCAGATTTAGGAACAATGTGTACACATTCAGATATAAAATTGCTGACTACTTCATCGATTGAATGATTTGAAAAATACATAACATATTCTTTGTCACATTCTACATCAGTATTTAAAAATGTCTCTGCGTTTAAATATCTGTCTGAATAATGAGTTGCCACACATATTAAATCTAATCCCATATTTTTCAATGAATCATTTACTATTTCCAAATAAGAAAGATTGTGAGTTTCGTTTGACTTTATTAATCTATATTCGGTTAAATTATGGCTGTCATGATATTTAGTTATAAATTTGTTTGCAATAGTTGTTCCAGATGTGTTGCTAACAATATAATCAACATTAACAATGAGTTTTTTCAAGTTAGAACTAACAAAATATAATAAATTGTCATTGTTTTTCTTTAATATGTAATCTCCAACAACTGTTAAAAAATATTTAGCATCCGTTTTCGTTTCAAAGAATGATGACAACATGTTTAATACTTTTTGTATTGTATAAGATTCAGGTGTAGATTTAAATAAATGTCTTTCTTTGATTTTTTTAATAATATTTTGCTTTGTTTTATATTTCCATTGAATTAACTTGCCTTCATCTGTAATTGTTGACAGCAAATGATGGTGTATATCGTCTTCTTTTATTATTTTATAATCTTTTCCATCATATTCGTAATAGTTATTATTGTATGGAATATAAAAATACTGATGGTTGCTTAAAAAAACCTTGTTAAAATGTTCATGTTCAATTGACAATTCATTGAATCTACTAACCCGTTCATCGTAACGTTTTTTTTCTTGTTCTAATACGTTTGGTAAATTAGTTAAATGTAATTGAAGTCGTTGCAACATATATGAATCGTCTTTGTATTTATTGTTTAAATTTGTAATCATTTGAGCAATGCATTTTGTTAAATCGGTGTTCATTATTAAATACTTTTTTAATAATCTTTAAGTGTTTATTTATATTATTTATATTTATAATATATAATGAAGAAGAATGATGACAATAAGATAAATGTTAGATATTTGCCAAAACGATTGACTTCAAAAGATAAAGTATTTCAAAAAAAACAATTAATGAAATCTAGAAAATTATATAAAAAAGGAAAATATTATACAAGAAAACCGGTTAAATCATTCAAATCTAAAACATCAAATCATATTATTTTGGCGCGTAAAAAATATGGAGTTAATAAAATAGGAGCAACAAATGAATTGGCAAATAAATCTGGATGTTCAAAGAAAAGTTTGGAAAAAATAATAAACAAAGGTGCTGGTGCTTATTATTCTTCTGGTTCACGACCAAATCAAACAGCTCAATCATGGGGTGTAGCACGATTGGCAAGTGCGTTGACTTCTGGAAAAGCTGGTGCGGTTGATTATAATATATTAATAGAAGGATGTAAACCTGGGTCAAAAGGGTACAAATCAGCAAAAATGGCAAGAAAGAAACATGGACATGGCACTAGAAGAGTTCCCAAAACTTAGATTATATGCGAGCTACATAATATTTATAATTGCCATGTTCGTCTACGCTACAATAAAGAGGTTGTTTTCCTCCTGAAATTTGATAAATAGGAATAGCCGTGTATAATTTAGCACTTAAAGGATGATGAGACCTAGATTTGGAAATTCCAGGTGCAGGATAATTAAATAGTGTTGATGTGTCAGTTAAAAGACCACTTTGTGAACAATAACTTATTCCATTTGTAGGATCATAGTTTGGAATAGAATAATTAGCTTTGGTTATTTCAGTGTCTGTTCTTATTATGATTACATTTTCTTTTTCAACATTTTTATTGTTGTTATTATTATTATTATTGTTGTTATTGTTGTTATAGTTTTTATTATGATTTTCACGCATTGTAGCTGGTAGAGGATGTGGACCGTATGTAGGTACTGGTTTGTCTTCTAATGGTGTATTGCAATTGTTTGAAGAATTATTTTTGTTTTTAATTTTTTCATATTCATGCATTGTGTTTGGTGGTCCAGTTGTACATGGAGGTGATGGATTACGAATGGTTGAAGTATTTAATGTTGCTAATGTTGGTTGTTTAAAATTAATAGAGTCATTTGTACAATTGTTGTTGTAAATAGATTTTTCATTTGTTTTTTTTAATTCGTCATATTTTAATTCATTTGTTGGTATTTTATCTGAAACAGTATGATAAACAGGACGATATTTGTTTTCAATTGAATTAAGTTGAGATTTCAATGTATCAATTTGATTAGACATTGTAATTATTTTTTCGTAAATAAAAGATAATTTATCATCATTGTTTTTAGTTTCTGAATTCATTTAATGAATACATAAAATGTCTTTAATATTTATTTATTAATTCTTATTTTATTAATTCTTGTTTTATTTATTTTAATTGCGTTAATATTTTAAGAACATAAGTATTTAAAGAGTTGCGTTTATCTTAAATATATAATGTCTTTATTTAACAACAAAAACACTTCAACTGATGGGAATGTTTTGACTATTAAAACAGTGCAAATAGCGCCATTTAGAACATTGATGACAGCTTTAAAAGATATATTATTAGATACAAATATAAGTTTTAAGCCTGATGGAATAAGAATAACTAACATGGATAAATCACAAACAATTTTGGTTCATTTGTATTTAGCAGCATCTAATTTTGAATTTTATGAATGTAAACAAGAAAAAATTATTATTGGTGTCAATGTTCTTCATATGTTTAAGTTAATTAATACAATAGACAACAATGACACATTGACAATGTATATTGAGAACAGTGATTATTTTGATGGCATAGTTTCACATTTAGCGTTGAAGTTTGAAAACGGTGAAATTAAGCAATGTAAAACTCAAAAATTAAAGTTGATGGATCCTGAACAAGAAGAATTAAAGATGCCTGATGTAAAGTTTTCATCAATCATCAATTTGCCTTCTGGAGACTTTCAAAAGATTATTCGTGACTTGTCTGTTATTTCAGATAAGTTGGAAATTAAATCAGTTGGAAATGAATTAATATTTAAATGTGATGGTCCGTTTGCGATTGTTGAAATAGTTAGAGCTGAATCAGATGGTTCAATGAGTTTCATATTAAAACAAGATTCATCTAAGGTTATTCAAGGAGAATTTTCATTAAAGAACCTAGGATATTTTATTAAGTGTACTAATTTATGTCCTCAAATTGAAATGTATTTAGAAAATGATTTGCCAATGGTTGTCCAATATAAGGTTGCCAGTTTAGGTGAAATTAAGTTGGCATTGGTTCCATTGCCATCAACTTAAGCAAAAATATTGTTAGTATATAGTATATGAGTCAAAGATATATAGGTGATTATCGTGATTATATTAATAATTTAGGAAGTAGACGTTGTTGTAATGTGACCCCAAAAGAAATTCCAGTTGTAGGTCCAACTGGTCCAGGAGGTCCTCAAGGCAATGTTGGAATGGGTGTTACGGGTGCAACTGGCAGTACTGGTCCAATAGGGATAGGTTGTAGAGGTCCAACTGGTCCACCTGGTGGAATGAGTAATGTATCAAGCACTGTTCAAGTGGTTTCACCTGATACGAATAATTGTTTGCTATTAAACGCAACAGGTTTCTTTTCTGCTAGTTGGTCAGCATCAATAACTTCTGACACATTGTATTTATCATTTAACAACTTTGTTACAAATGGATTATATAGATTGTACATAAATAATGATTCAGGAACATCTATTTCAATCAATTCAGGATGTGGAATGACCATTTATACAAATGGTTTAATTTCGACGTCTGGAAAGTATATAATAGATATACAATTTATAGGTTCTAATACTTATTACTTGACAATAACAGGACCTTATCTATAAGTATAAATTATAATAATAAGAAAATATTATTATTATAATATAGTAATGGCGTTTACACGGTTTCATGATGATGAAGAAAGAATAATAAGACAATTACAACAACAAACAGACCAAGAGAGATGGTATTTGGATACACCTGGAAATGGTGTTAAGCCATGTTTTATGTTAGATCCTCAAATAATTCCTCAAAAATGGGGAGCTAATTTATGGACACATTGTACTGATGTTCAAAGTTCGCTTTTAGGAATAGATAGGCAATTGAATAGAGATTGTATTGATAGAAATGTGTATAAAAGACAGACAGTATATGCTTCACCGATAGATTATCCAGTGTGCGATACATTTTTGACAACGGAACAATCTAGGGCAATAATGCCTGCTTGGACAGCAAGAGATTTACAGCAAAACCATGCATATATACTTCCAAAAAATCCGCAAGAAAATGTAGAGATGAAGTTTCCAAATTATGTTAGTACTCGTGTGTTAGAAAAGGATTATTTTGTAAGGTCAAATGAAACAACAGTTCCAAATAATGACCAACGATATACATTGCCTCATTTTGGTGAATTGCGGAATTAAATATATTATATTTTTAATTTTCAACTTAAAGGCATTTTAAATAATTTAATATATTTGTCTCCGTTAAAAAATAAATCAATAAACATTTTAGTCTAACAATTATTATTAAAATGTTTTATATTTATATAATAATATGGAATTAGCAATACCATTAATCGCATTAGGTGGAATGTATGTAATTTCAAATCAAAAAAAAGAAGGACTTACCAAAAAAAGCAATAACAAAGAAACATTTAACAACATGGGAATTCGAAGCAATCTACAATCTAGCAATTTAGAATCACGATTTAATAATTATTTACCAAACACCAAAGTTCAACCACAAAACTACCCTATCATGAACAATAAAGAATTGATTGACAATGTTCAAGAATACCCAAATCCAAACTCTGCTACCGATAAATATTTCAATCAAAACGCATACGAATTAAAAGAACGTTCCGGAGAACAAGTTGGTAGCAATATTCAACAAATTTATTCTTTAACCGGCGATTATATGTCTAGCACTGAATTTAAACACAACAACATGGTTCCTTTTAATGGAGGAAAACCTAAGGGACAAATATATAACAACAATAACGCTGAAACTATATTAGATAATTATGTAGGAAATGGGTCACAAGTCATTAAAAAAATAGAACAAGCACCTCTTTTTAAACCACAAGAAAACGTACAATGGACTTATGGAATGCCTTCTATGAGTGATTTTTATCAATCAAGACAAAATCCAGCAAACAGAAATAACATGGTTAAACCATTTGAATCTGTACATGTTGGTCCTGGATTAGACAGAGGTTACACAACTGATGGAAGTTTAGGATTTAATTCAGGAATGGAGGCTCGTGATAAATGGCTTCCAAAAACAGTTGATGAACTTCGCGTTGCCACCAATCCTAAACAAGAATATGACCTTGTTGGACTTCAAGGACCAGCACAAAGTCAAATCAAAAATATAGGAATTGAAGGGAAAGTTGAAAAATATAGACCTGATACTTTCTTCATTAATACACAAGACAGATGGCTTACTACTACTGGTGCTGAAAAAGCAGGACAATTGGTTCCAGATTACATTGTTAAACCTTCAACAAGAAATGAAACAAGCACATATCAACATGGAACACCTAATTCTACATTAAAGACCGCAAGTTACGTTCCAACTAAACACGAAGAAACAAAACGCGTTCAATTAGAAGGATTTCAAGTAGGACATTCAAGTGCTTCTAGAACCGCACCATTGCAACATGAATGCTGTGAAAATCAACATAAAAGTCATACTAACTATGAAAACAGTCGAAGTGTTAATCAACAACCACAAACATTTGGTTCAGGATTTTCAAGCGCAATCGGAGCTGTTATTGCACCTATAATGGATATATTAAAACCTTCAAGAAAAGAAGAATATTCGTCAAATATACGCGTTTATGGTAATGCTGTTGGAGAAGTTTCTGGAAATTATGTATTGACGCCCGGGGACGTTCCAAATACAACCATTAAAGAAACAACATTATATCAACCAAACACTTACATTAACAGTCAAAAAGACAATGCTGGATATTTAGTAAATGAACATCAACCAATTACAAATCAGCGTGACACTGTTAATCATAATCAATTGATGGGCGCGTCTTCTAAACACGGTGTGAGACAATATGATGCTGTTTATAGACAAACTAACAACGAAGCAAAAGAAAAAAGCATTGCTGGAAGAATGAATCAAGGAAATGCTAAACATTTTAATTCAAACATTAATATGACTGTGTCTAAATCAGATAAAGACAGAGAAAACAATAGATTATGGGCACCTCAATCAGTTATAGCAAATGGACCATCCGCACAAACGCACGGACGAATGTCAACAACTCCTCAATATTATGATACAACTGAACAAAATAACCGAATTTCAGGAGACCTGTTACAAGCATTTAAAAATAACCCTTTCACTCACAGTTTAAGCAGTGTAGCATAATAATTTAATATAATTTAATATAATTAAATAAAGACTTATTTATATTCATAAAAAATTGAATTAAAAATATAATTTACATGATTGAGTAATAATTAAAAATGCATTCTAACGCAGATATAAAATATGCAATTATCCCAGAAGATAAAAAGGTTAAATTTATTAAAAAATTAGATATATTGTTTCATGATTATCCAAGTTTGTTAGTTATAATATACTGCTTGTATATTTTATGTGGTGCATTTATAATAATTGGATGGGACACGCCAATCCCATTAGGAATATCAATAATTATTGTTTCTGTTTTAGGAATAATTATTAATTTTAAACAAATGTGTAGAACTGACACAATTTTATCGATGATAACTGATGTAATTAAAAACAAACCTATCCAGATAGACAATCCTATTTTAGACTACTTTTGTTTGGAGAATAACATTACTACTTTTAATAAAGAAAATACAATAAATCCGTTACATGAAACAAACAATGTGTAAAATAGATATAAATATAATTAAAATATATTAAAATATAAAAACGTTTTATGAATAATAAATTAAATGTCGTTAGAAATTCATGAAGATATAAAAAATAAATTAAAATACTTTCATTCAAATCATAAGATACCAAATATAATATTTAATGGTCCAAGTGGTTCAGGAAAAAGTACAATTGTAAATGAATTTATTTCTCTTATTTATGATGGAGACAAAGAAAAAATAAAAGATTTGGTATTATATGTAAATTGTGCTCATGGAAAAGGAATAAAATTTATACGTGAAGAATTAAAATTCTTTGCTAAAACACATATACATTCTAATGGAGGTAACATATTTAAAAGCATTGTATTGTTTAATGGTGACAAACTAACAATAGACGCACAATCTGCATTAAGAAGATGTATAGAGTTGTTTAGTCATAATACACGTTTTTTTATAATTGTTGAAGATAAATATAAATTGTTAAGACCAATATTGTCTAGATTTTGTGAAATATATATTCCAGAACCTGTATTTAGAAATAGACAAATAAATTTATATCAATATAATTTGGAAGAAACGTTTCGGTTTTCAGATATAAAAACATTGAAGAGTGAATGGTTAAAGAAAGAACTAACAAAATCAATAAGACGAAATTCAACTCAAAATGAAATACAAAAGTTAGTTGTTAAATTATATGAAAAAGGATACAGTGCGTTAGATTTGATAAAATTGCTAGAAGTAGGTCATTTTGATTTATCTTATTTAAGACAATATGAGTTGTTAATAGCATTCAATAAAATAAAGAAGGAAATAAGAAATGAAAAAATATTGATGATGTTTGTATTGCAATTTGTGTTTATTGATGACAACACATCGTTAACAAATTTGTCTTTTATTTAGAAACAAACTAACAAATATTAAATTAATTGAATAATTTAGAAAAGAATGTGTTTAAAACAATAAAAATAAAAATGTTGTAAATACATTATGGATGATTTTAATGTTAGTTCTCTTCATGAATCAAAGAATGAATGGGGTGCTCGTTTGTTAACTATATTAACTCCACTTATAATTGAAGGATTTAAATCTATTTTTGATGAATCTTATGCTTTATGTAAAGAAAACAATGAAACTGAAAAGTATTTAATGACTTTTCAAAATTTCATAGCTAGAATTCCAAAATGGAATGCCACAATTATTGAAAATGAAAGAAAAAGAATTATAGACAGAAGTGGATGTACTTATTTAGAAGATTTAGTAACATGCATTCATATTATTCAATTGAAATTACTTACAGCAATGCGAGTCGGTCAAAAACAGAAAAAAATAGATATAAATATTCCAAAATTAGATGATTTTATACACAAAGCATATGTAAATGTTGCTAGAAAAGTATATAAAAATGTGTATTTGTTTGAATTAAATTGCACACCTTTACAAACACAGAGACATTATCGTGAATTAGAAACAATAGTGCAAGAATGTATATTAAATGCTGTAAGAGAAAGTATTCCAGTAGAAAATATATTAAGGGCATATATGGATGAAACAGTTGAAGAAGATGTTGTTGAGGAAATAAAAGAGCAAATTATAGAACCAGTTATGAAGAAAGAAACCGAAAAAATATCCGAAGAAAAGGGAGGAAAAATGGAGGAAAAAGAAAAAGAAAAAACAGGGTTAACATTTAATGATATTGACACTGCAATGGGTGGAAATGGAAAGGAAGAAATTATTGATGCTCCAAAAACAATTGAGAGATTAGAAGAAATAAGCACTTTAAGAAACATGCAACGAAAGATGGAAGAGGAAGAAGATGATGAATTGTTAAAAATATCAAATGAAGAAATATCATTAGATGCATTGGATGTACATGAAATAAAACCACCTGAATTAAAATTAGACGACAGTCTTTTGTTGGATGATATAGAAGTTTTAGCATAAAATAATGTAGGAAATGTGTAATTAATGCGTTATATTGAAATTAGTTTTGTAAAAATATATTTTACTATGGATAATATATTTTTAATTGCTGGAATAATATCAGTTATATTTTTTATTGCTAAGTTTTTAGAAATGAGATATATTGATGACGAAACAAAGCCACTAAAAACGTTAATTAGAGATTCTTTGTTAGTTTATGTTAGTGTCGTACTTGGTGGATTCATTCATTCACAATTAAATCCAATTATTAATGAAATAGATACAATTGCAACTCCTCTTGCTTTTACTGACAATCCACCATTTTAGTTTAATTAAATAATTTAAATATATGTTGCGTTTATTTATTATTTAATGAAAAGAATAGAACAATCTATATAT
>JACCDI011172015.1_pt1 | contig 49891 bp, 43 predicted proteins | sample 7442791 | NCBI WGS metagenome assembly JACCDI01 (sample SAMN15323434, study PRJNA562643) | freshwater metagenome | isolation source: river surface water | place: USA:Blue River Watershed | collected 2017-08-15 | reverse complement strand
TCCAACGGGAAAAAGGAAGTGACTGGAGCCAACGTCCTGGTCGCGATTTTTGGTGAGAAGGATTCCCACGCGGTGTATTTCCTGCATCAGCAGGGCATCACGCGACTTGATGTGGTGAATTTCATCGCCCATGGCATCACCAAGGCACCCCAGCAGCCATCGCCCTCGGGTGGCGACGAGTCGGCCGCCGCAGAGAGTGCCGAGAGTTCGGGCACCAACGCCGCACAGCCGGCCCAGCCCACGGCGCTTGATCAGTACGCCACCAACATCAATGAACTGGCCAAGAAGGGAAAGATTGACCCCTTGATCGGCCGCGAGTCCGAGGTCGAGCGTGTGATTCAGGTGCTGTGCCGTCGACGCAAAAACAACCCCCTATTGGTCGGGGAAGCCGGCGTGGGCAAAACGGCCATCGCCGAGGGCCTGGCCCGACGCATTATCGAAAAAGAAGTCCCCGAAATTCTGGAGCAGGCCACGGTGTACGCCCTGGACATGGGGGCGTTGCTGGCCGGCACCAAGTATCGTGGTGATTTTGAGCAGCGCTTGAAGGCCGTGCTGAAACAGTTGAAGGCCGATCCGCATGCCGTGCTGTTCATCGATGAGATCCACACCCTGATTGGGGCGGGATCGGCCTCGGGCGGAACCCTGGATGCCTCCAACCTGCTGAAGCCGGCGCTCTCGTCCGGCGCTCTGCGGTGCATCGGGGCCACGACGTATAACGAGTATCGCGGCATTTTCGAAAAAGACCATGCCTTATCGCGCCGTTTCCAGAAGATCGATGTGGTCGAGCCCAGCGTGGAGCAGACCGTGCAGATTCTCAAGGGCCTGAAATCCCGTTTCGAGGAGCATCACGGCGTGAAGTATTCGGCCGCGGCGCTGTCGAGCGCCGCAGAGCTTTCGGCCAAATACATCAACGATCGGCACCTGCCCGATAAGGCCATCGATGTGATCGACGAGGCCGGCGCGGCCCAGCGCATCCTGCCGAAAAGCCGACAGAAGCGCACCATCGGCAAGACCGAGATCGAAGAGATCGTCTCCAAGATCGCCCGCATCCCGCCGGCCACGGTGAACACCGATGATCGCCAGGTGCTCGCCCGCCTGGACTTGAATCTGAAGAGCGTGGTGTTCGGTCAGGACCCGGCCATCGAAGCCCTGTCGGCCGCGATCAAGATGTCCCGATCCGGCCTGGGCAAAATCGATAAACCGATCGGATCATTTTTGTTCTCGGGCCCCACGGGAGTGGGCAAGACCGAGGTGGCCAAGCAGTTGGCCTACGTCCTGGGCATCGAGCTGATCCGTTTCGATATGTCGGAATACATGGAACGGCATGCGGTGTCGCGCCTGATTGGGGCCCCGCCGGGATACGTCGGGTTTGATCAAGGCGGCCTGCTCACCGAGGCCATCACGAAAAAACCCCATTCGGTATTGCTGCTGGATGAGATTGAGAAGGCGCACCCGGATATTTTCAATGTGCTCTTACAGGTGATGGATCACGGCACACTGACGGACAACAACGGACGCAAGGCCGATTTCCGTAACGTGATCATCATCATGACCACGAATGCGGGCGCGGAGACCCTGAACAAGCGGATGATCGGATTTTCGAACGCCCGTGAAGCGGGTGACGAAATGGTCGACATCAAGCGGATGTTCACGCCGGAGTTTCGGAATCGCCTGGATGCCATCGTGTCGTTCAGATCGCTTGATACTGACGTGATCATGCGTGTGGTCGACAAATTCCTGATTGGTTTGGAGCAGCAACTGCAGGAAAAGAAAGTGGAGATCTCATTTTCGGAAGACCTGCGTCAGTTCCTGGCCAAGAAGGGATTTGATCCGCAAATGGGCGCCCGTCCCATGCAACGTCTGATTCAGGACACGATTCGCAAGGCCCTGGCCGATGAGCTGCTCTTCGGGCGGCTGGTCAACGGCGGTCGGGTGCACATTGCCATGGACGCCTCGGATTCGGACAAGGTGGTGTTGGAATTTCCGACCGATGACGGTCCAGCGAAACCGGCGTCCAGCAGTCGACGCAACGACAGCGCCGAACTCGTCTCCTAGTGAATCACTAAGGTATCGACGGCCCCGGATCCCTGCGATCCGGGTGTTGCATCGCAAGAAATGCATTGCTGAAAACCTGCATAGGAAGGGCGCGGCTTTTCTGCGAGAATCCGCATGCAGTTATAAACATCCTAGAGGAGAGAGAGTTATGCGCAAGCATCTCGCAATCGCTGCAGCCGTAGGCGTGGCGACCGTATCGTTGAACGCGCCGGTTCAGGCACAGGACTTCAATAAGATTCGTTATCTCGCCGCCAACTGTGCCAACTGTCATGGCACCGACGGACGCAGCGTGGGCGTAATGGAATCCTTGGCCGGCTATGACAAGGACAAGTTCATCACCAACATGAAAGAGTTTCGCAGCGGCGATAAGCCGGCCACGCTGATGCATCAGCTGGTCAAGGGCTATTCCGATCAGCAGATTGCCGATCTGGCGGCGTATTTCGCCGCCCAGAAGAAGAAGTGATGCCGCGCACCCTAAAGGAGAACAAGATGACAACAGCATTTGATAATCGCCGCGGTCTGCTCAAGGCAGGTGCCGCCACGGCCGCCGTCGCTGCCGCCGGTGGCCTGGCCGGCTGTGCCACTACGGACAGTGCCGCTCCCGCCAAAAAAATCGGCCGCGTGATCGTGATCGGTGGCGGTTACGGGGGTGCCACGGCCGCGAAATACATTAACCAGTGGTCCAACGGTGCCATCGAGGTGTACCTGATCGACCGTGAACGCAATTTCGTGTCCTGCCCCATTTCCAATCTGGTGCTCGGCGGCACGCAGTCCATGGAGACCATCACCCATTCCTACGCCAAGCTGCGTGAGAAGGGCATCATCGTGCTCAACGATGAGGTCACCGCCATCGATCCGGCCAAGAAAAAGATCTCGCTGAAAAAGATTGCCGACCTGACCTACGACCGACTCGTGGTCTCCCCGGGCATTGATTTCAACTTCAATGCGATTCAGGGCTTAAACGATGAAGCCCAGAAAACCATCCTGCATTCCTGGAAGGCCGGACCGCAGACCGTGGCCCTCAAGGCCCAACTGGATGCCGTTCCCAACGGGGGCGTGTATGTGCTCTCCATTCCCAAGGCGCCGTACCGTTGCCCCCCTGGCCCTTACGAGCGGGCCTGTCAGGTGGCCCATCTGTTTAAGGCGAAGGGCAACACCAAGAGCAAGGTCATCATCATGGATGCCAACCCGGACATTCAGTCTAAAAAAGGCTTATTCATGAAGGCCTGGGCAGATCTTTATCCCGGCATGATCGAGTACAACCCCAACATGGTGGTCAATGAGTTGGACATCAAGGGCAAACGCCTGGTCACCGAGACCGGCGACAAGGTCCGTGGCGATGTGCTCAACGTGGTGCCACCGCACCGTGCCGGCAACATTGCCCAGGCGGCCGGATTGGTCAACGTGAATAACCTCTGGTGTGGCGTGGACTGGGTCACCATGGAATCCTTGGTGCACAAGAACATTCACGTATTGGGCGATGCCACGTTTGCGGCACCCGCGATGCCCAAGTCGGGTCACATGGCCAACCAGCATGGCAAGGCGGCGGCCGCGGCGATCGTGGAACTCATGAACGGCCGCTCGCCGGTCGCGCCCATGATGGCCAATACCTGCTACAGCTTTGTGGACGATAAGAACGTGGTCCACGTGGCGAGCGTGCATGCCTATGACGAGAAAGACAAGACCATGAAGACCGTTGCCGGTTCGGGCGGAGTCAGTGGCCGTCCGACCGAGATAGAAGGGCGTTTTGCCATGGGCTGGGCCCGCAATATCTGGGCCGATATGCTCACCTGATTGGGCAGCGGCCGTGCACGGGCTCCCCTGGGGTCCGATGCACGAGACCGATGTAAAAATCGGGCATGATTCGGGTTTCTCGGGTCCTGCCCGATTTTTTTATGGCCAATGCCGGATCCCGACGGCAATTTCCTGGTTCACGACCCATGAGCACATCCCAACCTGAGTTTTCGAATGCCCTCGAGGCCCTAAAGCAGTTCACCACGGTGGTGGCCGATACCGGCAGTTTCGAGTCGATGCGGGCCTATCAACCGCGGGATGCCACGACCAACCCCACGTTGATCATTCGCGCACTCGATCAGCCGCTGTACGCAGGAATTGTGGACCGGGTGAAGGCGTCGGCGAGTTCGCGCAAATTGGCAGACCGTACCCGCGAGGTGCTGGTCACCTTTGGGTGTGAAATTCTGAAGATCATTCCGGGCCGTGTGTCCACAGAGGTCGATGCCCGGCTGTCGTTTGATACCGAGGCCACGGTCGCTGAGGCCAAGGCCATCATCGACGCGTATCAGCGTCATGGCATCGATCGATCCCGCGTGCTGATCAAGGTGGCCGCCACGTGGGAGGGCATACGGGCGGTTCGGGAGCTGGAAAAACAGGGCATTGCCTGCAACGTGACGCTGATTTTTTCATTGGTGCAGGCGGCGGCGTCGGCCGATGCCGGTGCGACCTTGATATCACCATTCGTCGGCCGCATCAGCGACTGGCACAAGAAGGCGGGCGCCACGTGGGCCTCGGCGGCCGAGGATCCTGGCGTGCTGTCCGTCAAACGGATCTACGCTTATCTAAAACACCATCGGTTTCATACCGAGGTGATGGGCGCGAGCTTTCGCAGTAAGGAGCAGGTGCTGGCCTTGGCCGGCTGCGATCTGCTCACCGTCAGCCCCGATATTCTGGAACAACTCTCTGCCATGGATTCCGAGGCCTCGCTCGAGCGCGCGCTGGATCCCGCGGCACCGGCATCCAACCAAGCCACCGCAGCGCTGAACACCTCGGAGCCCCTGTTTCGTTTTGCATTAAACGAGGATGCCATGGCCAGTGAGAAATTGTCCGAGGGCATTCGACTGTTCGTGGCCGATGGTCGTAAGCTCGATGCAAGGTTAGTCTGATGCTGGTCTACGCACTCACGATCTTCGTCTCCAGTTTTCTGCTGTTTCTGGTGCAACCGATCATCGCCAAGCAGATCGTGCCGTGGTTCGGTGGATCGGCCGCGGTGTGGACAACCTGCCTTACCTTTTTTCAACTGGTGCTGCTCGCAGGCTATGCCTACTCGGATCTGGTGCAGAAACTCAGCGCTAAGCGTCAATCGTGGCTGCACATCCTCTTGTTGGTGGTCAGTATTCTGGCCATGCCGATTCTGGCGGCCGAGCACTGGAAGCCGCTGGGCGAGGAGGATCCTCTGTGGCGGATTCTGGGTTTGTTGGCAGCGACCATTGGGTTGCCGTATTTCATGCTCTCCACCACCGGCCCCTTGATCCAGTCCTGGTTTGCGCGCGAGCAACGTGACCCAGCGATGGCGCAAAAGGCCTATCGACTGTTTGCGCTATCGAACTTTGGGTCGTTGTTGGGCCTGTTGGCTTACCCGTTTGTGATTGAACCCTGGGTCACCACCAAGACCCAGGCCTACGTCTGGAGTGCAGGGTACGGTGCCTTTGTGCTGATCACCGCGGTGGTGGCGGTGCGTGCCATGCGGGTTGCATCGCTCACGGCGCCGGACACGGTGCGGGAATCGACGTCTTACAACGGCGCTGAGGGCTCACCGAAGACGGCCGCGTCGGTGTCCAGCGCGCCACCGGGATGGTTGGACACCACCTTGTGGTTCTCCTTGGCGGCGGTGGCCACCATGTTGCTTCTGGCGGTGTCGAGCCACATCACGCAGAACATTGCCTCCATTCCGTTTCTGTGGGTGCTGCCGCTCTCCTTGTACCTGCTGACATTTGTCATCGCGTTTGAGGGCCGTCGTGGTCGTGGTTGGTACCTGCGCGAAACCATGATGCTGCCGGCCATGGTGCTGGCCGCATTTATGGCCTGGGGTCTGATGACCGATGACGGCATTCTGGATATTGACTATGCCATTCCGCTGTATCTGGCCGGCATGTTTTTAGTGTGTTTGTTCTGCCACGGTGAACTGGCACGGGCCAAACCGGCGGCCCGATTTCTGACGCGGTTTTATTTCATGATCGCCCTGGGGGGCGCGGCCGGTGGATTGTTTGTGTCGATCGTGGCGCCACGCGTGTTCCCCTTTTATTGGGAACTGCCCCTGGCGCTCGTTCTGACGGGCCTGTTGGGCGCATGGATTGCCGCACGCTCCGCCACCGGTCCGCTGAAGATTGTATTTGTGGGTGGAAGTCTGATCAGTGCCGCGGTCTGCGTGCATTACACACGGGCCTATGTGTCGGACACCGGCTTTGACAGCATTTACGCCTCACGAAATTTCTACGGCACGCTGCGCATTAAAGAGCGGACATCAGTGGGGGCCGACGCGCCGGTGCGTCGACTGGTGCATGGCGTGATTTTGCATGGATTGCAGGACACCAGCACCGCGGCGCGACAGATGCCCACCACCTATTACGGTCCGGACTCGGGCGTGGGGCTCGTCTTAACCGAGATGGGGCGGCGTGTGCCCACGGGCATGCGGGTGGGAGTGATCGGCCTGGGCGTGGGCACTCTGGCGGCGTATGGCCGCAAGGGCGATGTCTATCGCATGTACGAGATTAATCCCGACGTGATCGACATTGCAAAGCGCGAGTTCACCTATATCTCGGACTCCCCTGCGCGGGTAGAGTTTGCGCTCGGAGACGCCCGCCTGGTGTTGGAGCGGGAGGCGCCGCAGAATTTTGATGTGCTGGTGATCGATGCGTTTTCGAGCGACTCCATCCCCATTCATCTGATGACCCGTGAGGCCTTGTCGGCGTATGCCAAACACATGGCACCCGATGGGGTCATCGCGTTTCATGTCACGAACCGCTACCTGCGGTTATCACCGGTGGTGCAGCAGATCGCGCAAGAGGCCGGCTTTGCCGCGGTCCTGATCGAGGATGAGCCGGTGAGCGATCCGCGCGGACTGATGGCCCTGTCCGACTGGGTGCTGGTGACCAAGAGTCCGAGCCTGCCGCGCGTGCCAGCGATCGCGGGAAAGACGGTGACCATTGAACCGATTGCCGGATTGACCCCCTGGTCAGACGATTTCAACAACCTGTTTCGGGTCTTGAAGTAATCCGTTCGGAGATGCCTGCCGGGGATGTCGGGACACGGCGCGCGCGACGTGTCTTAGTGCTGACCGGTGCTGCCAAATCCGCCGGTGCCACGATCCGTGCTCGTGAACTCGTCGACCACCGAGAAGGCCACCTGTTGAATGGGAACAATGACCAATTGGGCCAGACGCTCCATGGGGTTCAAGGTGAACGCGGCGGCGCTGCGATTCCAGGCCGATACCATCAGTGGCCCTTGGTAATCCGCGTCGATCAGGCCGACGAGATTGCCCAACACGATGCCATGTTTATGCCCTAAGCCAGAGCGGGGCAGGATCATGCCCGCATAACCGGGATCGGCAATGTAGATCGCTAAGCCGGTGGGGATCAATTCGGTCTGGCCTGGCGCAAGCACGATGGGCGCGTCGATGCAGGCGCGCAGATCCAATCCGGCAGAGGCTGCAGTGGCGTACTGCGGCAGTTGATCGTTCATTCGGGCGTCAAGAATTTTTACGGCGATCTTCATGGTGGGCGTGGACGGATGTGAGCGTGGATGGATGTGAGCGTGGATGGATGTGAGCGTGGATGGATGTGAGCGTGGATGGTCAGGGTGTGCCGCGAAGGCCTGCCCTTAGGAACCCGAGTGGCGGTGAACCAAGGGCGCCGTGCGGGCCACGATATGCTGGGCGATGATGTCTTTTGGCGCCGATGGGAGCGCCTCGATGCCGTGCTCGGTGCAGATCATGACGGCATTATGATCGGCGCCAAAGGTATCGGCTCCGATGTTGCCGATCAGCATGGGCACGCCTTTGCGCTGCCGTTTGACCGGCAGCAGGGCCGGCAAGTCGGATGAGGTGCCGCTCTCGGCCGCAAACCCCACGCACACGGGCGGATCGGCGCGCTGCGCAACCGCCATGAGAATGTCGGGGTTCTCCACCCAGTGGAGTTGCGCGAGACTGCGGCCTTGGTCTTTTTTCAGTTTCTCGGTGGCGGTGTGATCCACACGCCAATCGGCCACGGCGGCCACACCGATGAAAAGATCCGTGGGGTGGGCCTGCAGCTGCGCCATGACCGCATCGTGCATTTCTTGCGCGGTGGTAACGTCGATCCGGTGGACGTGCGCGGGCGTGGCCAGGTGCACGGGGCCGGCAATCAGGGTCACGTGCGCTCCCGCGTGTGCCGCGGCACGGGCCAGCGCGAATCCCATCTTCCCGGAGGATCGATTCGTGATGCCACGAACGGGATCAATCGGTTCAAACGTGGGACCGGCGGTGATCACCACCCGTTTATCTTGGAGCACGCCGCGAACGTTCGGGGCATCGCGCGTGCGTGGCGGTCCGCGATCATCGCCGAGCTGTTCCACCAGGGCCGACAGGATTGCATCGGGTTCACTCATTCGGCCATCACCGGTCTCACCGCAGGCCTGCGACCCGCTGGCCGGGCCCACGATCATCACGCCATCGTGGTGCAGTTGGGCCAGGTTGCGTTGTGTGGCCGGGTGCTGCCACATCTGACGGTTCATGGCCGGTGCCACCCACAAGGGAATGGCCCGGGCCAGGCACAGGGTGGCCAGCAGGCTGGAGGTCTGCCCCTGGGCAAGCTGTGCCATGAAATCCGCGCTGGCCGGCGCCACCACGATGGCATCGGCCTCGCGCGAGAGATCAATGTGGGGCATGGCGTTGGCGGGTCCGCTTCGGGGCGGACTGGACCACTCATCGGTGTACACGGGACGACCGGAGAGGGCGGCAAAGGTGAGTGCGGAGACAAACTGCGTGCCGGCCTCGGTCATGACCACTTGCACGGTGGCACCGGCATCCTGCAGACGGCGCACCAGGTCACAGGTTTTATAGGCGGCAATGCCACCGGTCACTCCCACCACGATATGACGATGACGCAACGGTGTCGACATGATCAGGATCCTCGCCGCACCCGACGCAGTTCGTCAAGGATAAAGAGTGCGGCCCCTACCGTGATGTAACTGTCGGCCAGATTAAACGCCGGCCAGTGCCAACCTCCGGCATGCAGGTCGATGAAGTCGATCACCACGCCCCAGGTGAGACGGTCGATCGTATTGCCGATGGCGCCGGCTAGAATCAGCGTGGCGGCCAGGGCGAACCCCGTTTGATGGGCGTGCCGCGTCATCAGGAACCCCAGATAGGCCACGGCCACGACGCCGAGCCCGACAAAAAACCAGCGTTGCCAACCGCCGGCATCCGCCAGGAAACTGAACGCAGCACCGCTGTTGTGGACACGCACGATATTGAACCAGCCGGTCACGACGGTTTGCTGACCGAGGGCATAGAGATTCACGATCATCAATTTCGTGAGTTGATCCAATCCCACGGCGAGCATGGCCAGCATGGCCCAGCGACCGGCCGTCATGCGTTGTCGAGTGGCCTTAGGCGATGTCACGGGATTCGCCTTGACCAAAAAGATTGCTCACGCATCGGCCACACAGCTCCGGGTGGCCGGGATCGGAGCCGACATCGGCGCGCAAGTGCCAGCATCGCGTGCATTTCGGATGCGCCACAGGGGCGACGTTGACGTCCGTGGTATCGGGTTCCATACCGGGATGAATGATCACATCAGCCTCCGAGGTGATCATCACGAACTTCAGGCCATCGCCGAGGCTGCGCAGTATCTCGCCGGTAGTGGCGGGCACGGTAATGCCCACATCGGCCTGCAGTGAGGAGCCGATCAGTCCCGCCTCGCGCTCCACCTCAATGGCCTTCAGCACATCGGCGCGCACCGCACGGATCACCGCCCATTTGCCCAGCAGTGCCTCGCGATCCGGTATGACGGGCAGGGCATGGGCAGTGAGTTCGAACACGGTGGGGGCATCATCGTTTGCGGCAGTGGCGTGCAGACTCTGCCAGGCCTCATTGGCGGTGAAGGATAAAAACGGCGCCATGAGGCGGGTCATCGCTTCAGTGATGTGATAAAGCGCCGTCTGCGCCGAGCGTCGCGAACGCGAGTTCGCCCGAGTGGTGTAGAGCCGGTCCTTCAGAATGTCCAGATAAAAAGCGCCAAGGTCCTCGGAGCAAAATCCGACCAACCGGGCCACGGCCGGATGGAAGGAGTACTTCTCATAGTCCGCGAGCACGTCCCGCTGCACGTGCTCGATTAATGCGAGGGCATAGCGATCAATCTCCAGGAGCTGATCGATGGCGACGGCATCCCGGTCAGGATCAAAATCCGACACGTTACCGAGCAGGAAGGTGAGGGTGTTGCGGAGTCGGCGATAGGACTCGACCACGCGTTTGAGAATCGTGTCGGAGATGGAGAGCTCGCCAGAATAATCGGTGCTCGCCACCCAGAGGCGAAGGATGTCGGCGCCCATGGTGTCGGAGACCTGTTGAGGCGCGATCACATTGCCCATGGACTTGCTCATCTTGCGGCCGTCTCCATCGACCACGAATCCGTGCGTGAGCAGGGCCTTATAAGGGGGCACGCCATTGATCATGCAGCTGGTGAGCAGCGACGAATGAAACCATCCGCGGTGCTGATCACTGCCTTCCAGATAAAGATCCGCTGGGAAGGCAGACTGCTCGGCGTGAGAGCCGCGTAACACGGTTTCATGGGTGGTGCCCGAGTCGAACCAGACATCCAGAGTGTCATTGTTCTTCACGTAGTCCACGGCCTCATCGCCGAGGAGTTCCTGCGCGGTGATGCGCTGCCAGGCCTCAATGCCATCACGGGCCACACGCTCGGCGATGATGTCGAGCAGTTCGGGTGTGCGGGGGTGCAGTTCGCCCGTTTCCTTATGGACAAAAAACGCCATGGGCACGCCCCATTGCCGCTGACGGGACAGGGTCCAGTCGGGGCGGTTCGCGATCATGGCGTGCAGCCGTGCCTTGCCCCATCCCGGATAAAACGCAGTGGCGTCCACGCCGGCCAGCGCGCGTTCGCGCAGCGTGCCACCGCCCTCACGCGGGGCAATGTCCATGCCGGCAAACCATTGATTGGTGGCGCGATAAATGATCGGGGTTTTGTGTCGCCAGCAGTGCATGTAACTGTGGGTGTAGCGCTCGGAGTGGATCAGGCTCTGATGGGCGGCCAGGGCCTGCACGATCTTCGGGTTGGCATCCCAGATGCTCATGCCACCAAATAAGGGCAGGGCGGCACTGTAGACCCCGTCGCCCATCACAGGAGTCAGGATGTCTTTATCCTGCATGCCCTGACCTTTGCAGGAGCTGAAATCCTCTACGCCATAGGCCGGTGCGCAGTGCACGATGCCCGTGCCGGATTCGAGATTCACATAGTCTGCGGCAATCAGAGGTGCGGTGCGCGCAAATCCATCATGGGCCTGCGTCAGGGGATGTTGAAAGGCGATGCCCACCAGATCCGCTCCGGCGCAGGTGGCCATCGTCACGCCGGTGAGTCCCCAACGCTCCAGGCAGGCCTCCACGCGCTCTTCCGCCAGCACCAGAAAAGCGTGGTGCTGATTGGGTGCAAATTTTCGGGAAGCCGCGGCGGCAGTGGTTCCGGTGATCTGCACGAGTGCATAACGAAACTCCGGATGAATGTTCAAGGCCTGATTGGCCGGCAGTGTCCAGGGCGTGGTGGTCCAGATCACTGCGGCAACGGACCCTGCGAGTAACGATCCATCCACGCCGAAGGCCTGGGCGAGCGCCACGGTGGCAGGGGCATCGGCCGCGAAGGCAACGTCCACGGCGGGGTCGGTTTTGTCGGCGTATTCCACTTCGGCCTCGGCCAGTGCGGATCCGCAGTCAAAACACCAGTTCACGGGTTTGAGTCCGCGATAGACAAACCCTTTTTCAATGATTTTTTTCAACGCCCGAAGTTCGAGTGCCTCGTTCTGCGGCGCCATCGTGGTGTAGGGCGCCTCCCATTGACCGAGCACCCCCAAGCGAATGAAATCATTTTTCTGGCGGGCGATTTGTTCCTGGGCATACGCCCGGGATTTCTGTTGCACCTCGTGCGTGGGGAGGCCTTTACCGAACTGTTTTTCAATCTGGATTTCGATGGGCATGCCGTGGCAGTCCCAGCCCGGCACATAGCGCGCATCCCATCCGGCCAGGGTTTTGGACTTGACGATCATGTCCTTCAGAATCTTGTTGACGGCATGCCCGATGTGGATATCGCCGTTGGCATAGGGCGGTCCATCGTGCAGGACAAACAGCGGCCGGCCCAGCGTGACGGCACGAATACGGCGATACACCCCGTGTTCCTGCCATTGACGTACCCAGTGCGGCTCCCGTTTAGCCAGATCACCGCGCATCGGAAAACTGGTTTTTGGAAGATTCAGCGTGGCATCGGCCGTGGGCGATGCGCCAGAGGCGGCGGATCCGTGGGCGGGGCGTGAGGGTGTCGATTTAGTGGACATGATGAGAGAAGTAATGACGCGCGGAATCGGCGTCGCGTTGTATTTGACGGGTCATGAGGACCATATCGGGGAAGTGTTGTTCATCACGGAGTTTTTCGTGGAAGACCACCTGAACCCGCTGACCGTAGACATCCCCCGACCAGTCCAAGACATGGACTTCCAGGAGCAAGTGCCCGGCGTCTTCGGTGGTGGGACGGCGTCCCAGGCTCGCCACGGCCGGCATGGGTGCAGGACCAATGCCCTCCACGCTCACGACGAACACACCGTCGATCAGGAGATCACGATGCACTGGAATGTTCAAGGTCGGAAATCCGATGCCACGACCGATCTTACGACCGTGGATGACGTGGCCGGCGAGCGAATAGGGCCGGCCCATCAACTGGGCTGCGGCGGCCAGATCGCCCTGACGAAGGGCCTGGCGCAGTCGAGAACTCGATACGCGCTCGCCCTGCACCTGGACCTCTTGCACGGTGTGCACCGCCCATCCATACGTGGATGACGCCTGACGCAGCAGGCTGACATCGCCGCCGCGTTTTGATCCAAATCGGAAATCGTCGCCAATCACGATCACGCGGGTCTGCAAATGATCATGCAGCACCACGCGCATAAAGTCGTCGGCGGTCATCGAGGCCAGGGCCCGACGAAACTTCAGAATGCGCAACTCCTCGACGCCATGCTCGGCCAGGGCACGGGCTTTGCCGCGCAACCCCTGGATTTTTTTCGGCGCAGCCTGAGGATTAAACAGTGCCTTCGGGTGGGGTTCGAACGTCACCACGGTGCTGAGCAGGCCCGCGGGCCTGGCCAGGGCGATCACCCGGTCGATCAGGGCCTGATGCCCCACGTGCACCCCATCGAAATTCCCAATGGTGATCGCACGATCCCGACGTGGGGCTCGGCTAGGGGAAATTCCTTGAAAAATCAGCATGTTGGCGTGATATCCGGAGGGGCGAACCAAACGGTCAATTATAGGGTGCCGGTACACTACGACCCCATGGTCGCGCCCCTGACACCCTCTGCATCGGATCGCATCGGTCGCATCGTCGTGCTGTTGTCGGGGCGTGGTTCGAACTTTCTGGCGCTGCTGCAGGCAATCGAGGCCCATCGGTGGCCGATGCAGGTGGTCGGCGTGCTCTCGAACCGAGGGCAGGCCGGGGGGTTGGCCCATGCGCGAACCCGTGGCATTCCCGTGCAGGTGATCTCGCATCGTGACTACCCCACGCGCGAGGCCTTCGATGCGGCGATGGCCGAGGTGGTCGGGCCCTGGCAACCCGATGTCGTGGTCTTGGCCGGATTCATGCGGATCTTGTCGGCGGATTTCTGCCAACGCTTTGGTCATCAGATGCTCAATATTCATCCGTCCTTGCTGCCGTCGTTCAAGGGGTTGCACACCCATCAACAGGCTCTAGAGGCAGGCGTCACCCTCCACGGTTGCACGGTGCACGCGGTGACGGCGGAGCTCGACCATGGCCCGATCCTGGCCCAGGCCGTGGTGCCGGTGCTGCCCGATGACGATGCGGATCGGCTTGCGGCGAGGGTGTTGACCATGGAGCATCGGCTTTATCCGATGGCCGTAGCGGCCGTTGTATCGGGGCGCTGCCGATTGGACAACGGCCGTTGGCACGATGTCGGACGCGGCGATTTCGATCACGATTTCCACGCATGTCTGTTCGCGGAAAACCCGTAAGCGTTGCCGCGTTAGCGCAGCAGCTGATGACCGAGGTGCTGCGGTTTGAGTGGCCGGCGGATCAGGTGATCGCCGGATTTTTCAAACGCCATCCGCAGCTTGGTGCTCGTGATCGTGCGTCCATCGCCGATGGCATCTGGGCGAAGCTTCGGGTGGAACCGCCGCCCCCGTGGATCGTTGCGGCGTGGGAATCGGCCTTGGGTGCGCGTGAGGCCGCACAGTGTGCCGAGGTGATGCGCACGGCAGCACCATTAGATTTGCGCGTGAACACCATGCGGTGTCGACCTGAACAGGCCATCGCCGAACTTGCCCACGATGACATTCGCGCCCATGCCTCGAGCGTGTTGGCCGATGCGTTGCGCGTGGAGGGCAAACCCGGCTTGGGGAAGGCACGCGCGTTTCGGAACGGGTCGATCGAGGTGCAGGATCTTGGCAGTCAGCTGCTTGCAAAATGCATGGCCCCAAAGCGTGGCCAGTTCTTGGTGGATTTCTGTGCCGGTGCCGGGGGCAAGACGCTCGCCTTGGGGGCGGCACTGAAAAACACCGGCCGCATTTATGCGCTTGACGTCACGGCCGCGCGGCTTGCGCGGCTTAAGCCCCGTATGACGCGCAGTGGGTTGTCCAATGTCTGGCCCACGGTGATCCGCGGTGTGAGCGACGAACGTGTAAAACGTCTCGCCCAGAAGGCCGATGGTGTGCTGGTGGACGCACCGTGCAGCGGGTTGGGAACATTACGACGTAATCCGGATCTGAAGTGGCGCATGACCGCCGAGCGCATTGCGATGCTGACGCAGCAGCAGCGCGAGATTCTGGCGGCCGCGGCCCGGTGCGTGAAACCGGGCGGGCGATTGGTCTATGCCACCTGCAGTCCTCTCGCGGTGGAGACCGTGGACATCGTGGATGGTTTTCTAGACGCGCATCCCGGGTTTCGGCGCGTATCGACGGCCGATGTGTTGGAGCAGCAGCGCATTGATTTACCGCCGGACTGGAGGGCCTATACCGGGCAGGGGGATTTACTGCTGTGGCCGCACCGCACGGGGACAGACGGGTTTTACGCGGCGGTCATGGTGCGTGGCGACCTCTAGCCATTCCACGTCGGGGGTGGGATAATCCCTAGGATTACAACAATCGAGGGAGTGGTGGGTTGAATACAGGATTCGAAAGCCTCGCTTTGGCGCTCTGGGATTTTGTCCGATTTGGCGTGACGGGTTGGGAATGGCCCGCGATCGTGGTGTTCACCCTGGTCACCACGCACCTCACGATCATCGGCGTCACGGTCTACCTGCATCGCTGTCAGGCGCATCGCGCCCTTGAACTTCACCCCCTGGTGTCCCATCCGCTGCGGTTTTGGCTCTGGATGTCCACCGGAATGGTCACCAAGGAGTGGGCGGCGATTCACCGCAAACATCACGCCAAGTGCGAGACGGAAGACGATCCCCACAGCCCGCAGACCCGGGGCATCGCCAAGGTTCTGTGGGAGGGCGCGGAACTCTATCGCGAGGCCGCCAAGGATCGTGAGTTAGTGGAGCGATACGGCCACGGCACACCGGATGACTGGGTGGAGCGCCACGTCTACACCAAACACAGTGCGCTGGGCGTGTCCTTGCTGTTGATTCTGGAGGTGATGCTCTTCGGTGTGGTGGGGGCCACGGTCTGGGCAGTGCAGATGGCCTGGATTCCGATGCTCGCGGCCGGTGTGATCAATGGCATTGGCCACTTCTGGGGATATCGGAACTTCAAGAGCCCGGACACCAGCACGAACATTCTGCCGTGGGGCATTCTGATCGGCGGCGAGGAGCTGCACAACAATCACCACACCTTTGCCACATCACCAAAGCTGTCCTCCAAGTGGTACGAGTTCGATATTGGCTGGTTCTACATTCGTGTGTTGTCCATGGTGGGTCTGGCCAAACCCCGGGCTCTTCCCGCGGAGATGACGATTGATCCGGCACGTGACCGCATTGATGCGGACACGGTCGAGGCGGTCATCTCTTACAAGTACGAGTTGATGGCGTCGTTGGCCAAAGCATTCAAGAAAGACGCCCGCCGCAATCCGTCGGCCGCCGTCGAGAAGTGGGCCGAGCTCCGGAAAGAGTTCGAGGCCATGTGGAGTCGTCGTAATGTCTCGGTGGAGCAGGCGGTAAATGGGTTACAGGCCTGGTGTGCCAAGGCAGAGGCCTCGGGCATTGCGGCGCTTGCCGAGTTCTCACGTCGCATTCGCATGGCGATACCGCCACGCGCCATCGCTTAAGAGGGGATCAGCTTCTTAATCGTTTTTCGAGTTGCTGGACTTCGGGGCCGCTTTCTTGGGAGCGGCCTTTGTTTTTGCAGGCGCCCGTTTTGCGACCGGAGCAGACTCCTCGTCGATGGCCGAGGCCAAGACCGTCTTCTTGCCTTTTTCGTCGGTCACCACGGTCTGGGTGCGGGCCGTACGGATCAGCAGCCGTTGACCCGGAGCGATCGTGGCATCGGCGGCCATGTTGTTCAGTGAACGAATCTGGGAGGCGCTCACGCCATAGCGTTTGGCAATCCCGGCCAGGCTGTCCTTCTTGGTGACCTTGTGATACACGGCGCTCAGGCGTTCTTTTTCAATCACCTTGGTTCCCGTGAATCGCGCCAGTGTGGTCTCGATATGCGGCTCATCGTCTTGCGCGGCGATGGGCGCCAACAGGGTGGTGCCGGGCAAGGGTTGGGCGTTGCGTTTCAGGCTATTGGCCTTGATCAGATCGTTGGAGGTCACGCCCGAACGTCGGGCAAGGGCGGCCAGGCTCTCGTTGGGCTTTAACGTGTAGGGTTTCCAGGTGACCAGTGGGGCGCCGCGGGCGAGGTGCTCCTGCAGTTGCTGTTGGAAACTGGTTGCCCGATCGGCCGGCAGGATAATCCGATCGGTGCGACTCGCACTGATGACCGGACGGTGATGAGAAGGATTGAGTTCGACAAATTCCTCCACGCTCATGTTGGCGAATTTCGCGGCCAGGGCCAGGTCGATGGACTGTTCTTTGTCGATCACCACAAAAAATGGCGTATTCGGGATGACCGGTAAGGTGATCCCGAAGTGGGCCGGGCGTGACAACACATTGCGCAGGGCGATGAGCTTGGGCACGTAGTTGCGGGTTTCCTTGGGCATTTTCAGGTCCAGGTAACCGGTGGGTTTATGGCGCCTGGCATTTTGCTTCCGTGCCCGCATGACGGCACCTTCGCCCCAGTTGTAGCTCGCAAGGGCTAAAAACCAGTCGTTGTCCTGCAGGTCATAGAGCTTTTGTAAATAATCGAGGGCGGCGCGTGTGGATTCGATCACATCGCGTCGCTGATCGGTCCACCAGTTCTGTTGCAGATCAAAGATTCGACCGGTCGATGGAATGAACTGCCAGAGCCCGGCGGCCTTGGCCCGCGATAAGGCCTGGGGATTAAACGCGCTCTCCACGATGGGCAGCAGGGCCAGTTCGGTGGGCATGCCGCGCGCTTCCAGTTCTTCGACAATATGAAACAGGTATTTGCCCCCGCGATCGAAGACGCGGTTCAGGTATTCCGGATTGCGGACGATCCATCGTTCATGCTGCGTCACCAGGGGGGAATCCAGCTCCGGCATGGCAAAGCCCGATTGAATCCGATCGATCAGATTGGTGAAACGCGGTGTCTGTAATACCGGCTCGGATGCGGCGCGTGGTCCGGTCGTGATGGCCGCACTCTTGGGCGAGGCAGACGGTGGGCTCGCGGAGCTGGCACGAGGGGCGGGTGCACCGGGGGTGGATGCGGCACCACCGCCCGGACTGCCGGACGATGTCGGCGAGGGCAGACCGGCACAGCCACTGACCAGCAGAAGGAGTGCGCACAGCGCCAGTGGTGATCGCAAAGGGTTGCGCATGGCCGGCATTATCCGCGAAACCGGTCTTTGCGTTCCCGCATGGTGGCAAACCCGCGGACATCGCCACACAGTAAGAACGGGTTGGTGCGCTGCTCCTCCTGCATCGTGGTGGGAACGGTCATGCGGCCTTCGGCACGAAGACGCCGTACGCGTTCGAGCCGATCCGCAATCGCGGCATGTTCGGGCAGTGCATGATGGGCAAATACCAGGTTCGATAGCGTGTATTCGTGCGCACAATAAACCTGCGTGCCCTCCGGGAGTGCGGCGAGTTTTTGAAGCGATGCCCACATCTGCTCGGGCGTGCCCTCAAACAGGCGTCCGCAGCCGGCTGCAAAGAGCGTGTCACCACAGAACACCGAGGGCTGGCCGGTCCCGTTGAGATCATCTTCCGTATAAAACGCGATGTGGTCGCGTGTATGACCCGGCACATCAAGCACGCTCAACGTAATGTTCAATGCATCGATCGGAACGCGATCACCCTCGCGCACTTCGTTCGTGATCTCGGGGATGCGTGCGCGCGCGGGGCCGATGATCGGGAGGGGACGCTCCGGATGGTGTTCCATGGCGTGGGCCATCAGATCGGCAATGCCTCCCGTGTGGTCGGCGTGGTGATGGGTCACCAGAATGGCGGCCAGTGCGCAACCGCGCTGATCAAGCCACGCGATCACGCCGGACGCCTCTCCGGGATCCACCACCACGGCGGCGGAACGGTCGTTTTGGCGGATGATCCAGATATAGTTGTCCTGAAATGCAGGAACTACCGACACCATTACTTAATCCCTTTCATGATTGGGGGGCGTGGGGCCAGACGCCCTTAGGGGCGGCGCTGCTCCACGAAGAGCAGTCTTGGCTCGACGCCACGCTGCAGGACGTCTTTGGCGTGCATGCCGTGCAGATCAGCCCGTCTCCCATTGACGCACTTCGCAACAATCGCATGCAGTGCCGCGCGCGGCTGGTATGGCCCAGTTCGGCGGTCGATCCGGCGAGCGGGGAGAGTGCCAAGGATAGCGCCGATCTGAGCCGTCCGAGCGGACTGGTCAGCAGTATCGCTGATTTGCCGTTTCAGACCGAGAGCCTGGATCTGTTGGTGCTCTCGCACGCCTTGGAGGTGGCCCGGGACCCACACCATTTATTACGGGAAGCACAACGGGTATTGCTGCCGGAAGGCCGCATTGTGGTGACGGGGTTTAACCCCTTCAGTCTGTGGCGTCTGCGGCGTTCGTCCCGGTGCGTGGCACGCTTTCCGCCCTCGGGCCATGCCTGGATTGCACTGCCTCGGTTGAAGGATTGGCTTAAATTATTAAATTTCGATCTTGGTGCCGGAGGGGCAAGTGCCTACGGGGCTTACTTTGCGCCTCTGGACTCGGAGCGCTGGCGTCAGCGATTGCGCTGGATGGATCCGGCGGGACGTCGGTGGTGGCCCATGGCGGGTGGCGTTTATTTTTTAATGGCGGTCAAGCGTGTGCATCACCTTCAATTGATCGGTCCGAGATGGCGTGAGCGACGTGCGGTGGCCGGTCAGCGGACCGCGGCCGCGTCGTCGTCGGTCACAACGGCAGGGTTGCCTCGCGCCCAGTCCAACCCCAGGGAGTCGTTCCATGAGTCCTAAATCGTCGGATTCGGTGGTGATCATTCATACCGATGGGGCCTGCAAGGGCAATCCGGGCCCGGGGGGATGGGGTGCGGTGTTGGAATACGGCGGTGCGGAGCGTGAACTCTTCGGGGGGGCCGCCAGCACCACGAACAATCGCATGGAATTGACCGCCGTGATCGAGGCCTTGCGGGCCTTGAACCGCGCCTGTCATGTGCGCATCGTGACGGACAGTCAATACGTGCAAAAAGGCGTCCAAGAGTGGATGCTTGGGTGGAAGCGCAAAAACTGGAAGACCGCGGCGGGTAAGCCCGTGGCCAATCAGGACCTCTGGCAGACCTTGGATCACGAGCTTGTCCGGCATCAGGTGGACTGGGAGTGGGTACGCGGCCATCAGGGTCATCCCGGTAATGAGCGTGCGGATGCGCTGGCGAATCGGGGCGTTGAATCGATTACCCTATCGGGACACGCGGCATCGGCCCCTTCATGAGAACTGCATTCAACTCCCGTCGTACTCTGATTCTGGTGCTGGCTTTGGCGGGGTTGGTCATCGCCAGTCTGGCGGCGATCCGGTTCAACGCCGGCAATCTTCCCGCGCCCAAGGCGGCCGGGGGGCCGGTGGTGGTGGATACTGCGGTGTCCCGCGTGGCCACGATTCAGGATGCCGTCACCGCGATTGGCAGCTTACGGGCGGCGGAATCCGTCATGGTCAAGTCCGAGATCTCGGGCCGTGTGGCCCGCATTTCATTTTCCGATGGCGCCCGAGTGATGAAAGGCGATGAGCTGATTGTGTTTGATGCCGGCATTCAGCAGGCGCAAGTGCAGCAGGCCCGCGCCGAGCGTGACCTGGCGTCTGCGAAATTAAAGCGCACCCAGGAATTGTTCGGGAAAAAGTTTTTGTCGGCGGCGGCATTGGACGATGCCCAGGCCTCGGAACAGATTGCCCAAGCCAAACTCGCCTTGGCGCAGGCGACCCTCGATAAGATGACCTTGCGCGCGCCCTTCAGCGGTGTGATCGGTATTCGGCAGATCAGTGTCGGCGATTACATCAAGGAAGGCGCAGACCTGGTCAATATCGAAGACATCAGTTCGATGAAGGCCGATTTTCGCGTTCCCGAACAACTCTCCGGGCGCCTGCGGGTGGATCAGACGGTCCAGCTTGAGTCCGATGCTTTCCCGGGGGTCGTGTTTCCCGCGCGGGTGACGGCCATTGATGCCGCCGTGGATGCATCGGGCCGTTCCTTGTTGCTGCGTGCAGAGCTGCGCGATGTTTCCAAACGGTTGAAGCCGGGCATGTTTGTTCGCGTGCGTCTGGTGTTGGAGACCCGAACCAATGCCGTGATCATCCCGGAAGAGGCCCTGGTGACCAGCCAGGGCAAGGTCTCGGTGTTCAAGGTCACCGATGGCGTTGCGGTGATCACGCCGGTGCGGGTTGGATTGCGCACCCAGGTCGATCAGAAAGCGGTGGTGGAGATCTTGGAAGGGTTGGCCAAAGACGAACGTGTGGTCACGGCCGGCCAGATCAAGATCCGTGGGTCGCAGGTGCCGGTCAAGTCGGTCGACGCGACCGCGGGGGCGGCGACCGGTGCAGCGACCGGTGCGGCGGGAGGCTCGCCCGCGGCGCCCCCGCCAGCGGGCGGAGCCCCAACGACGATGAACAAGAAAGCACCCTGATCATCGCGTGGCGATGGCATCACAGCGATGGTGATCTCGGAAATCTGCATTAAACGACCGGTATTTGCCACGGTGTTGTCACTGATCGTGTTGCTGATCGGTGCCGTGTCGTACACCCGCTTGTCGGTGCGGGAGTATCCACGGATCGATACCCCCGTGGTCACGGTGACAACGACCTACGCGGGCGCTTCGGCCGAAGTGATTGAGACCCAGGTCACCAAGCCACTGGAAGATTCGATCGCGGGCATCGACGCTGTGGATGTCATCACCTCCATTTCCCGTGCCGAACAATCCCAGATCACGGTGACCTTTCGCCTGGAAAAAGATCCCGACTCGGCCGCGGCCGATGTCCGTGATCGGGTGTCTCGCGTGCGGGCCAAACTGCCGAAAACGGTGGATGAACCGGTCATTGCCAAAGTGGAAGCCGATGCCAATCCGATTATCTGGCTGGCGTTCTCGAGCGCCACCCGCTCGCCGTTGGATGTCAGTGATATTGCCAATCGCATCGTCAAGCCCCGTCTTCAAGTGCTGCCGGGTGCGGCCGATGTGCGCATCAACGGCGAGCGTAAATACGCCATGCGCATCTGGATTGATCGGGATCGATTGGCCGCCTATGGACTCACGCCGGCCGATGTCGAATCCGCCATCGGTCAGCAAAACATTGAACTGCCGGCCGGCCGTGTCGAGAGCCAGCAGCGCGAGTTCACGGTGACCGCGCGCACGGACCTGAATACCGCTCGCGAGTTTGGCGATATCGTGGTCAAGCAGGCCGCCGGGTATCCCGTGCGGATTCGCGATCTTGGCCGGGTAGAGCTTGATGCGGCGAGCGCGCGCAGCAGCGTGCGATTCAATGGTGAAAATGCAGTGGCCTTGGGCGTGATCCGACAGGCCACGGCCAATCCACTCACCCTGGCCCAGGCCGTTCGCGCGCTGGTGCCGGTTCTCAATGAGGAACTGCGGTCCGAGGGCGTGCAGGTCACCGTGAGCTATGACTCCACGGTATTCATCGATAAATCCATTCAGGCGGTATTCACCACGATTGTCGAGGCCATCGTGCTGGTGGCCATCGTGATTTTCTTTTTTCTGCGCTCGGTGCGCGCCGCCATCATTCCCTTGGTCACGATTCCCGTGTCCCTGATCGGTGCGTTTGCGATCATGTGGGCGGCTGGATTTTCGGTGAATACACTCACTTTGTTGGCCTTGGTCTTGGCCATCGGATTGGTGGTGGATGACGCCATCGTTGTGCTGGAAAATATCTATCGCCATATTGAAGATGGCATGAAGCCACTGCAGGCGGCATTTCAGGGCGCAAAAGAAATTGGCTTTGCCGTGGTGGCCATGACCCTGACCTTGGCCGCCGTGTATGCGCCGGTGGCCTTCACCACGGGTCGCATTGGCCGTTTATTCGTGGAGTTCGCACTGACGCTGGCCGGTGCGGTCATCGTGTCGGGATTTGTCGCGCTCACACTGTCGCCCATGATGTGTTCGCGGTTGTTGCGTCACGAGACCCAACACGGACGTTTCTACAACGGGATTGAACAGGCGTTGGAGCGGCTCACCAATGCCTATCGTCGCGGATTAGACGCCACCATGGCGCGGGGCAAGGCCGTGGCGATCGTATTCGTGGTGGTGGCCGGTGCCAGCGTGGTGTTGCTGTCGATGATGAAGCAGGAGCTGTCGCCGATCGAGGATCGCGGCGTGATTTTCACGGCCATCAGTGGCCCGGATGGGGCGTCGCTCGACTACACGGAGTCATATGCCCGCCAGATCGAAGATATCGCCCGCGGCGTGGCGGAGGTGGATCGGGTGTTTGTCGTATCGGGAAACCCGACCGTGGATCAGGCCGTGGCGTTCTTGCGCACCGTGGACTGGTCGCAACGTGACCGGCGCACCCTAGAGATCATTAAAGACATTCAGCCCAAGATGGCCGCTATCCCGGGCGTGCTCGCCTTTCCGAACGCACCGCCATCGTTGGGCCAGTCGGTGCGCGAACGACCGGTCGGTTTTGTGGTCACGTCATCGGACTCGTACGTCGAGATGGGCAGAACGGTTGGCTTGATCGTGGCCGAGGCGGTGAAAAACCCAGGATTTGTTGGGGTGGACACGGACCTGCGGCTCAATAAACCAGAACTGTCGATCGCGGTGAATCGCGAACGCGCCGCGGATATGGGCGTGTCGGTCGAAGCCATCGGCCGAGCCATCGAGACCATGATGGGCGGTCGGCAGGTGACCCGTTTTAAGCGGGAGGGCGATCAGTACGATGTGATTGTTCAGATGGAGGCAGAGAGCCGCAACACGCCCGAGGACATCAATAAGATTTTCGTGCGCAATCGTTCGGCCCAAATGGTGCCGTTGTCGGCGCTGGTGAGCGTGAAGGAAACCATCGCACCACGTCAGCTGAATCATTTCGGACAGCGGCGTGCCATCACCATCACGGCGAACCTGGCGCCGGGCTATACCCAGGGCGAGGCATTGGCGTTTCTGGAGGGTTCGGCCGCGCGGCATTTAACGGCCGGGTATGCCACCGATCTATCCGGGTCGATGCGGGAGTTCGTGCGGGCTTCGGGCAGCCTTGGCGTGACCTTCGTATTGGCGTTGTTTTTTATCTATCTGGTCTTGGCGGCCCAATTTGAGTCATTCAAAGATCCGGTGATGATCATGCTGACTGTGCCTTTGTCCATCACGGGTGCCCTGCTGGCACTCCTGTTGACCGGCGGCACGCTGAATGTGTATAGCCAGATCGGCCTCATCACCCTGGTGGGCCTGATCACCAAGCATGGCATTCTGATTGTGGAATTCACCAACCAGCTCAAGGCCCAGGGTCACGCCCTGCGGGAGGCGGTGATCGAAGCGTCCGTGTTGCGACTTCGGCCCATTCTGATGACGACCGGAGCCATGGTGCTCGGGGCGGTACCATTGGCCCTGGCACGTGGGGCGGGTGCGGAAAGCCGTGCCCAGATCGGCTGGGTGATCGTCGGCGGCATGACGCTGGGCACCGTGCTCACTTTGTTTGTGTTGCCATCGGTCATTGTGGGATTCGATCGTTTTCGGAAAAAGGACGGGTATGCGACTGGTCATGCTTGACACCGAGACCACGGGGTTGAAAGTGGAGGAGGGGCATCGACTGATTGAGATCGGGTGCATCGAGTGCGTGGACCGTCGTGTGACGGAGCGGCGGTTTCACACCTACCTGAACCCGGAACGCGAGGTGGATGAGGGCGCCACCCAAGTCCACGGACTGACCTGGGACCAACTGAAAGACAAACCACGGTTTGCCGATGTCGTGCACGAGTTTCTGGGGTTTGTGGCAGGCGCGGAGCTGGTGATTCATAACGCAGAGTTTGACCGCGGGTTTATTGACCAAGAACTCCAGCGCCTGCGCCAGCCTCCGTTGGCCACGCATGTGGCCAAGATCACCGACTCCTTGAGCATGGCCCGCGAGTTGCATCCGGGGCAACGTAACTCTCTGGATGCGTTATGCCAGCGCTACACCATTCCGAATGATCATCGCGTGCTGCACGGGGCCTTGCTCGATGCCCGTTTACTGGCCGATGTGTACATGGCCATGACCCGGGGTCAGGACACCCTGGCCATTGCCCAGGACGATGATCTCGATCTGGATCCGGCCTATGCAATTGATCCATCCAAGATCATCGTGCGCCGGGCCAGCCCTCAGGAGCGGGCCGCCCATGAGGCGATCCTGCGCGACATTGATAAAGTGAGCGGGGGCAACACCATTTGGCCCCGCGAGACCCCTCATGCCTGAACCGAACGCCGTATCCATCATGCTGCGCCGAGCCCGCGAGGAGCGGGGCATGGAGGTCAATGCCCTCGCCCGAGCAGCGGGCGTTGCTCGAAATCACGTTCTGGATATAGAGGCCGGAACGGGCCGTTCATTTCACTCGCTAACATACTGCCGTAAGGCGGTGGAGATGGTCGCCAAGGAACTCGGTTTGGACAAGGAAGTGGCCGAGGCTTGGCGAGATGAGGACTGGTATCGGCCGGTGAGCCGCCCTGGCTTAGCGCTTGTAGAGTCCTCATCGCCCGCACTTTTGCCCAGTCTTGCCGCTCCCGAGTCGTCCGGTGGGTTTGGGCGACGACGCTGGGCCATCCCGGTCCTCGGTGTCTTGGGCCTAGCCCTAGCGTTTTGGTTGGCCCTTGACCGGATTGAGGAGGGGTTACCCGGCTCCGGCCGCGTTGCCGGCATGGCAGAGAGCAAAATCGAACCTACCCCAGAGTCTGTCTCAGATGCCTCGGTTGGATTTCGTGGCCAGGTGGAACTTGCCCTGTCTGAGTGGGTTCGGTTTTGGCGTGACCGGCGGATAGAGCCTTATGCTGCCCTGTACGATACGGGGTTTGAGGGCCTGGAGCGGCATCTGGGAGTGAGGCGTCTCAGGATCGCCCAGGCGTCGTTCATCGAAGTGGAGGTCCAGGACGTCGATTACAGGGAGTCCGGACCCGGAGAGATTACCGTGCGATTTCGGCAGGTTTATCGCTCCGACGGTTATCAGAGCACGGATCTCAAGGAGCTCGTCTGGCGCCGCACGTCAGATGGGCCGAAAATCATGGCCGAACGCCTAGTAAACTAGCGCCTATGACAAAAAGACGTATCGTCCCCACCTTAATTTTGGCGCTGATGTTGTGTCCGACCAGTGCGGCAGTGTCCCGCGAGGGCTCTGAGGAGGTTCAACGTGATCGACAGCGCGCTGCCGAGGCCTTAAGGGAAAAAAATCCTCAGCGCGCCGCCAAGTTGCTGGAACCTTGGTTCAAAAAGGTGCCGGACGATATCGAACTCTCCAATCAATACGCTCAGGCATTGGCCCAGATGGGTAAGCTAGAGCAGGCCCGCGAGGTTCTTGAGAGCGCGCTGTTGAAAAATCCGGATACTGCTGTGGCATTTGAGAATCTGCGTGAAATTCTTAGTCAGCAAGCGGCGATCTCTTATGCGAAGGCCCTCGGAAGAAAGCCGCCGGGTCCGCAGCTGGCGCTGAAGGGGGGGGAGGTTGGCGCCAAAGCGCCCACCGTCTCGGTGGCGCAGGTCGAGCCGAGAAAGGTGGCGTCTGCCGTAGAACTTCCGCCCGCGCAAACCCCGCCGGTGGTCAATGCCAAAGCGGAGTCGACCGTCACGAAGAAGTCTGAGGAGAGCCCGGCGAGATCTTCGCCGGCGAAGCCTGAAGCGCCTTCGTCAGCGAAGCCTGAAGCGCCTTCGTCAGCGAAACTGGATAAGTCGTCTGCGGACAAATCGGACAAGACCGGAGCGGCCCGTGCTGTCGCGGGCTCTGAGGAGGTCGAACTTGCTGCCGCATTACGTGCTTGGGCTAAGGCCTGGTCGGACAAGGACTTCAACCGGTACCTGGATTCCTACTCGAATCGATTCCAACCCCAGCAGTTTGCGAGCCGAGACGCTTGGGTAGCCCATCGCAAACCTCGGGTAACGCGGCCGGACCCGATCGTGGTTCAGGTTTCCGATATCAAGATCAAGGCGATATCCGCCGATCAGGTAGAAATTAGATTTCGTCAGAGATACGAGGCGGGCACCACCAAATTGAACTCTGTGAAGACCTCGGTGTGGGTCAAGGAGTCTGGTGTGTGGAAGATTCTCCGGGAGGAGGGACGCTGATGGGTTTGCGACGCGTTGCGGGGCTAGTTGTATTTGTGATGGCGCAGTCGTTTTGGCCTGTATCCCGTGCAGCGGACAGTGAGCTACGCAAGGCGACCGAGGCGTTGGTCGCTGGAGATCTTGATCGTTCTTCGGTTTTTGCATCCTTGGCGATCAAAAGTGAACCAAAGTCTCGGCTCGCCCATTGGATCAAAGCGCACTCTTTGGCGGCCTTATCGGGCAAGCCATTTGAGATTAATGGTCAGGACAGTGAACTTCTTGAGGAGGCTCAAGTTCGACTGGACGTTATTCCGACTGGGTTATTTCCGCGTAATCTCGTGGTAATGCCAAAGTCCGCTGATAAAAAGGTTCCGGTGCTTTTGGCGGACGTGAGTCGATCTCGAATATACGTGTTTACAAGCCGTAATGGACAGCCCGTATTGTTGGACGACTTCTACACAACGATTGGCCTTTTGGGGGCGGATAAGTCACGCGAGGGGGATCAAAAAACTCCTTTGGGGGTGTATCGCATTCAGTTCGAGATTCAGAATCCTCGGAAGGACGGTTTTCTCGGAAAGTTTGCCATGACGCTGGACTATCCCAACGCTTACGATAATCATACTGGGCGTACGGGCAGCGGTATTTGGATTCACGGTGTTCCCTCCACCACGCATGTTCGACCGCCACGGGCATCAGATGGATGCCTTGCGGTATCTAACAAGGATCTTCAAAAGCTTCGGCGGTACATCCGGTATAACGAAACGCAGATCGTGGTGGTCCCACGGGTGGATTGGATGTCGCCTGACGATTGGCGTGAGAGTGCCGCTAAGACGGGAAAAGAATTCGCGCGCGTGGTTCCCTCGGCTCGTAATGGCGGCGTGTTCTTCGTGGAAGAGAATTGGCCTCTCGTGGTGACTGTCCTCGATGGGCATCAGGTTGAGCGTCGTCATTACTTTACTCGTGACGCCAAAGGGAATCTGCGGCGATTGCTCGACGAAAAAGTCTCTTAGTCAATGGCGTTAGACTCATTTATACGATTGCAGCGCGCGGGCAAAGACTATGCCGTGCCCCGTGACTGTGTCGCTAAGGTATTGGGCTGTTCCCCGCTCGTTAGGGTGGCGAAACACGTGACGTTGGTCAGTGCAGAGGGGTGCCCTATCGTGCTCGCGGAGCCGGTCTTAATGGTCCCGCCGCAAAGCGAGGTATTGCCATTGGATGCCGTAAAAGACGGTGTGCCGAGCTCTCCGAACTGGGCAATTGTGCTCGGATTTCGGGGCGACGTTCAATTTGGCCTAGCCGCCGATCATGTTGAGCTCCACGTGAAAGATGTCTCTGGCTCGGTGGTCTTCAGTAATCAAACCATTCATAGGTTTCTGGCAGGATGATTCGGCTCAGTGTTTTGTTTTTAACGATTGCGGTCGTTGCTGGTCTGGCAGCACTGCTGCCGGTGGCGGGTGATTGGCAGATGTTATCTCGTGGAGCCGCGGATGGGGCAGGGCGAGGAGTTGATCTGATCGTCGATGTGTGGCGCTCGCTGGTGGAAACATGGCAGATGTGGGGGGTGGTCTCGGGATCGCTTGCACGGGCTTGGATAACGGACGGCGTAAATGTGAAGTCATTTTTGCAGACGGTTTCCATGATTGGAACGTTGATCGCATGGTCGTTATTGTTGGGCTATTTTTTCGTTCAACGACCAAAGCTTCGTGACGCAACTGCCCAGGCGATGGGAGCGGTCAGTCGGTCGGAGCTAGAAGTGGAGAACCTGCTACTGGATTCGGACTTACAGGTGTTCGGAGAGCCCGTTTCAAGAGTCGGACAGGATCTGCGATCCGTGCGTTTGGCGTTGCGCAGCATCGAAAATTCACACGTCTTATAAGATCATTCCTCATAATGACCTCCGATATCGACCAGACGCTAGACGAATTACTCCAAGGAGTAAACGCACTGCTCGATAGCGCACCGTCCTCGATGGACTCACCGGTGCCAAATGAGTCTCGGGAGCGGGGTATCTCAGAGTCAATTGAGTTTGGCGGTACCGAGCTCGGCCAATTGATTACCATGTTGGCTTTGCTCGAGTCTCGGCCTGAGCAACCTGCGTCACAGCTTGCAAGAAAACTTCTAATACAGGTTTTTCTAAGGCGCGCGAGACCGTTGGGTGGTCTTGCTCGGGAGTATGGGACGGTGATGGTTTCTCCGGTCATTCACGGCCGGCTTGACCGGTTACTCCGAAAAGGTGCATCCGTTGTCGGTTCAGACGCGTCGACCCTCACCATGGCTTGGGGGGGCGGAACAGTAGCGGAGTTAAGGAGTACGTTTGGCCGGCTTTTTTCTATTGTTTGTCTTGAGCAAACGGAGCCGTCGATTCGGTTTCGCGTGCCGAAGCTACCGGAGCGCGTATCTTTGAAATTAGGAGATATTCCTCATCGGTCGTCTTTAGCCAGTGTCGGCTATCCAAATTGCTTTGCATTTATTGACCAAGACAATTTACTCATCAATCCGGTTACGGTCCTGTGGCTGGATGGGGGCGCATTTGTCCCAGACCAAATTTGCGGGATGACATGTTGGGAGGGCGAGTGGATATGCGTATCTGGTGCGAGTGCAGACTGACATTGATCAAAAGTCCACGCAATTGAATTGCTTTTAAGCGCCATCAGACTTACTCTCAAAAGGTACGTTCTTTATTGGAGTTGTCGTGTCGGCGTTGTCCACCATCGTGTATCACAGCAAGGCATCGGTCGGGTTCACCGAACTCGATCTCTTGTATCTGCTCGCGGGGTCGCGGGCGCGTAATCGTGCAGAGGGCGTGACAGGAGTGCTGGTGTTTGACCGTGGCGCCTTCTTTCAGTGGATTGAAGGCCCGAACCTGCCCCTGCAGCGTGTCTGGAATTCGATTCGACAAGACCCGCGCCATCACGATATTCAAGTCCTAGCCGACACCTCGATTCCGGTGCGTTTATTCCAGGACTGGCATATGCAGTTTGCCCATCGCGACTGCAAAGCAGCCGATTACATCGATGGATTAATTCAGGCCTCCGATCAGGTGATGGATCGACTCCACCGCAAACCGGACGAGGCCCCGATGATTCTGGCGGAATTCAGTGGCATTGGCGGCGGACCGTTCTCGCGCACGATCACCCCGGATCGTCAGGACTGATATCGACTACGACCCTGGATCAGGGATGGCGAACAATTCTCGCCAGCGGGTCTAGACCAGAGACTTGATGAGGACTTGGGATTTTCGTGCCCAGTCGTAGGATTCCTTGCGCAACTTTGGCAGCTCTTCGACGCTGCCGGCCTTAAATCCGCGTTTTAAGAACCAGTGTGCGGTGCGCGTGGTGAGCACAAAAATGCTCTTCAATCCTGCCTGCCGTGCCTGCTGCTCAATGCTTTTCAGCAACCGCTCGCCGTCGCCTTTTTCCTGGGTCTCGGGTCTGACCATCAGGCAGGCGAGCTCCCCCGTGGAGGATTTGCTGAATGTGTAGAGCGCCGCGCATCCAAAAATCACCCCATCGTGTTCGATCACCGTGAACCGATCAATGTCGCGTTCGATCTTGGCGCGTCCGCGACGGACAAACGTGCCGTCGGATTCGAGCGGTTCAATCAGCGACACAATGGCCGCCACATCGTCAATGGTGGCGGGGCGCAAGGCCTCGAGTGTTTCCTCCACCACCATGCTGCCGATGCCATCATGGGTAAAGAGTTCTAGTAAAAGCGCGCCATCTTGTGCAAATGGAATGATGTGGGCACGCTCCACACCGCCGTCGCAGGCACGCAGTGCGTGGCGCAGCGTGAAGCTCGCGTCCTGGTGCAGGCTCCCGCGGGCAATGTATTGTTCCGCGTCTTCTTCCGAGATCTCGGCAATGCGCTCGCCGTGAATTGCCGGTACGCCATCCGCGTCGGTCATGAAGATCAGCTTGTCCGCATCCAGGCTGATGGCCACGCTCGCGGCGACATCTTCCATGGAGAGATTGAAGGCTTCGCCGGTGGGCGAAAAACCAAGCGGTGATAACAATACGAGCGCACCACTGTTTAAGGCATGACGAATCGCCTCGGACTCGATCTTACGGACAATGCCGGTATGCTCGAAATCCACGCCGTCGACGATGCCCACAGGGCGTGCCGTGACAAAGTTGCCGCTGATCACCCGGATCCGTGCGTTGCCCATCGGCGTATTGGGCAATCCTGCCGAGAAGGCTGCCTCAATGTCCAGGCGCAGTTCACCGGAGGCCTCCTTGGCGCATTCCAGTGAGGGCTTGTCGGTGATGCGTACCCCATTGACGAATTGGCTTTCGATATGGCGCAAGGTGAGCTGCTCCTGCACCTGCGGGCGACTGCCATGGACCAGTACGATGCGCATGCCCATGGCCGCCAACAAGGCCACATCATGGGCGAGGCTTTCCAGCCGATCGGCTTTGACCAGTTCGCCCGGAAATCCAATGACAAATGTCTTGTTCCGAAAGGCGTGAATATAGGGTGCAACGGATCGCAGCCAGGCCACGAAATCCAGCGCGTGGGACATCGGCATGGCATCGGGGCCGGTGTCCGGCCGAACGGCGGTCTTGGCAAGGGCAGAGGTTTTCATCGGCTGATTATAATTTTCCCGATGCACATTGAGTTTCCTGAAGCACTCCCGGTCAGTGCCCGCCGGGACGAGATCGCGCGGGCGATCCAGGAACATCCGGTGGTGATCGTCTGCGGTGAGACCGGCTCGGGCAAGACCACCCAACTGCCGAAGATCGCGTTGACGCTCGGTCGGGGCCAGGGCGGTCAATCCATTGGCCACACCCAGCCCCGTCGGCTGGCGGCCGTGTCCGTGGCCAAGCGCATTGCGCAGGAACTGGGGTCCGTGTGCGGCAATGAGCCGGAAGCGGCGGTGGGCTATCAGATCCGGTTTAACGATCGTTCCCGTCCGGGCATTCCCGTCAAACTGATGACCGACGGTATTTTGCTCGCCCAGACCCAACGCGATCCGATGTTGCTGGCCTACGACACGATCCTGATCGATGAGGCCCATGAGCGCAGCCTGAACATCGACTTTCTTCTGGGGTATCTGAAAAATCTGCTCCCCAAACGTCCGGATCTGCGGGTGGTGATCACGTCGGCCACCATCGATGCCCAGCGGTTCGCCGAGCACTTTGGTCAGGCCGGCCGTCCCGCCCCCGTCATTGAAGTCTCGGGCCGCTTGTACCCGGTCGAGGTGCGTTGGCGGCCGCCGTTGTCCACCGATCAGGATCTTGTCGAGAGTGTGGTGGCGGGGATCGAGGAGTGCGAACGGGATTGGAGTGGGCAAGGCCCCGGAGACATTCTGGTGTTTCTGCCAGGCGAGCGGGAGATCCGGGCCGTGGCCGATGAGCTGTCGGCCCGACCGGCACAGAGCCTGTTGGCGCGTTCCGGAAAAATGGCCGCGGAGGTCCTGCCCTTGTACGCGCGGCTCTCACAGGCCGATCAGGACCGGGTGTTTCGGCGCTCGGGACGACGTCGGATTGTGTTGAGCACGAATGTGGCCGAGACGTCATTGACGGTGCCGGATATCCGCTATGTGGTGGACAGCGGCCTGGCCCGCGTGAAACGCTATCGGTATCGCGCCAAGGTGGAGCAGTTGCAGATCGAACCGATTGCCCAGTCTCAGGCCAATCAGCGCATGGGGCGTTGCGGTCGGGTGGCCGATGGGGTGTGCATTCGGCTCTATGATGAAGCCGAGTTTGCCCAGCGGCCTGCCTTTGCCGATCCCGAGATTCATCGCAGTGCCTTGGCGGCGGTGATGTTGCGCATGAAGGCCTTGGGCCTGCCTGACATTCGTGAATTTCCGTTCATCGATCCGCCGTCCGGAAAGGCCGTGGCCGATGGACTAACGGTCTTGCGCGAGTTGCATGCGCTGGATGAGCGCGGTGATCTCACTCCCATTGGGCGGACCCTGTCGCGATTTCCGGTGGATCCGCGCATCGGACGCATGCTGGTGGCGGCGCAGGCCTTAGGGGCCAGTCGGGAACTGCTGGTGATCGGCGCCTTTTTGTCCACGCAGGACCCGCGTGAGCGTCCCGAAACAGCCGCGTCACTGGCCGATCGGGCCCATGCACGGTTCGCGGATCCGAACAGTGAGTTTTTAGCGATACTCAAACTCTGGGAGCATGTCGATCGTCTCTGGGAGGCCAAGGAGTCCAATCGCAAATTCGATCAGGCCATGCGCGCCGAGTATCTATCGCCATTGCGAGTGCGCGAGTGGCGAGATGTGGTTCAACAATTTCAGGAGTGGTGCAAGGAAGTGGGCTGGCGCATCAACGAGCAGCCTGCTGCGCCATCGGCCGTGCACCAGGCGATCCTGACGGGGTTGTTATCGAACATCGGATGCAAGGCCCCGGAGGAGCCCGTATGGCTGGGTTGTCATGATGTGAAGTTTCTGATCTGGCCAGGTTCACTCCTGGCCAAGAAACCACCGCGTTGGCTGATGGCAGCGGAGCAGGTGGAGACCTCTCGGTTATTTGCGCGCACGATCGCCGCCATTGATCCGGAATGGATCGAACGGGCCGGGGCCCATATTCTGAAAACCAGCATCAGCGATCCCCACTGGGAAAAGAAATCCGGGCGCGTGGTGGGGTATGAGCGGGCCACACTCTATGGACTCACCATTTATCAGCGCCGTCGCATCGCCTGGTCCAGTCGTGGGCCGCAGCAGCATCGCGAGGCCCGGGAGATCTTTATTCGTCAGGCCTTGGTGGAAGGTGACTGGAACTGCACGCTGCGATTTTTCACCGTCAATCAGAGACGCATCCGCGAAGTGGAGCAGCTCGAACATCAGTCGCGCCGACCGGATATTCTGGTGGATGACGAACTCCTGTTTGCCTTTTACGATCGTCTGTTGCCGCCGGAGGTCATGGACGCCGATAGCCTGACGACCTGGTATCGATCCGCAAGCGTCCAGAACGCCGATGTGCTGTGTCTGCGCAAAGAGGATCTGATGCGGCACGAGGCGGCCGGCATCACCACAGAGCAGTTTCCCAAGACCTTGGCCGTGACCCGTGATCCCGATGGCCCGGTCGTGGCGCTCGACTATCACTTTGATCCTGGCGGTGCACGCGACGGCGTGACCGCCATCGTATCCCCCGAGATCCTGGCCGAGGTCGACGCTCAGGTGATCGACTGGCTGGTTCCGGGCATGTTGAAAGAAAAAATCCAGGCCTTGCTCAAAGGCCTGCCCCAGAAACTGCGCCGGCATTGCGTGCCCCTGCCGGAGTATGCGAGTGGATTTTGTGAACGCTGGCAGTCCAAAGCCGGCGCGGTGCCGCTCATTTCTGCATTGATTCAGGACATCGCCCAGGAAACCGGTATGACGGTACGCCGCGATGAGATCAAAGTGGACGGCGTGAGTCCGCACTGCCGGATGAATATCCGCGTGCTGGATGCCCATGGCCGTCAGCTGGCCGAGGGCCGGGATCTGCACGCCGTGCAGTCGGCGCTCGGTATGTCGCCTCAGCAGGCCCTGGCGGCCAAGGGTCGCCTGACACAGGAGCAGTGGGTCGAGCGGTTTGCCGTGGCCTGCAAGGAGCCGTTAAAGGCCCTGGAAAAGGAGTTGCAATCGCGGCGCGAGTTGGGGTTGCAGTTCGCACCGTTGGGGTCGTTGGACCGATTGGCCGCGCAGGTCCGTGCGGTGACGATGGTCCGGGTGTTTCTCTCCGATGGGCTGCCGTCGTCTGACGAGGAGTTCGAGGGGCGTGTTCAACGCGGGCGATCGAGGGTGCTCCTGGTCGGCCAGGAGGTGCTGCGCTTGGCCACGGCCATCGTGGCCGACTACTCGGCCGTCATGCGCAAGTCGCCTACCATTCGGGCATTTACATCCACCCACGCCGATGTCGAGCAGCAGCTCCAACGGTTGATGCCCAGCGACTTTCTCACGGCCACACCCTTTGAGCGCCTTGCCCATCTGCCGCGTTATCTGAAGGCCATCGGTGTGCGGGCGGATAAATGCCGTTCGGATCCTGCGCGTGATGCCCGCTGGATGCGGGACATGGCCACCGTTGAGCAGCCGTTCTGGCGTTGGGCCGCCACCGTACGCGGCGAGATGGCCGAGGCGGCGCGCGAGTTTCGATGGATGCTGGAAGAGTGCCGGGTCGCGCTGTTTGCCCAGGAATTGAAAACACCTGTTCCGGTATCGGTGAAGCGTCTTCAAAAGACCTGGTTGACGATTCAGAATGGCCTGTGAGATTCACGCGATAATGCCTGCATGAACCCTAAACTGTTGGATCAACGTCGGGCGGTGCTGGCCTCGGCGGCGAGTGCGTCTGTCGCCGCGCTGTCCGGTCTGTGGCCGGCGGCGGCCCTGCGCGCGCAGCGAACGGTCGCCTATCCGATTGTGGTGTTGAACTCCCGGGATGCCGACCTCTCGCTGATTGATCCGGTCAGCCACGAGGTGATCGGTCGTGTGCCCACGGGCAAAGAGCCGCATCATCTCTATCCCACGCCAGACAATGGCCACGTGGTGGTGGGCAATGCCGTATCGGATACGCTCACCTTTATTAATCCCGAGACCGGTCGTGTGGAGATGTCCATGCAAGGCGTGGCCGATCCGTATCACTTGGGGTTTTCTCCCGATCAGAATTTCTTTGTGACCTGCGCCAATCGGCTGAATCACGTCGACGTGTATCGACGGGTGGGCCATGCCGATAAGTTGAACCTGAAGGGTCTGGCGCGATTCGAACTGGCCAAGACGCCCAGCCATTTAATCTTTTCGTCCGACAGCCGGATCGCCTACTGCACATTGCAGGACTCTGATGAGGTGGTGGCCATTGATCTGCAACGTCTGGTGGTGTTGTGGCGGATTCCGGTGGGCAAGCTGCCGGCCGGTATTGCCATCTCGCCGGACTCAAAACTGCTGTTTGTCGGTGTGATGGGGGCTGATCACGTCGCCGTGATCGATCCCGCGACCGGTGCCGGCAAGACGCCGCGGGTGGTTCAGCGCATCGCCACGGGCGAGGGGGCCCATGCATTCCGTAACCATGGCAACAAACGGGATCTCTGGGTGTCGAACCGTGTCGCCAACACCATCTCCCGCATCGACATGGGCACGCTCAAGGTGCAGCAGGAAGTGGCGGTTCCTGGCGGGCCCGATTGCATGGAGATGCACAAATCCGGTAAACAGTTATGGGTCACACAACGTTGGATACGCTCAGTCTCCATGGTCGATCTGGATCAATCCAAGGTGGTCAAGCGCATTCAGGTGGGCCGTTCTCCTCACGGGGTATACCTTCATGATCGGGCCGGGCTTCTTTAACCCATCACGCGATCGGTTCGGCGGCGCGGTGCGGCGATATGCGGCCCGGTTTGCCCACGGGATTCTGGCCGGGATCATGGCGGGCTCGGCGGTTCACGCCTGCGATAAACCGGTGTACCTGACCCTGGACACCGGCGGAATGCAAAGCGCCGCACTGATCGCCGAGATCCTGAACAAGCACGACGTAAAGGCCACGTTTTTCATTGCCCATGAAAAGACCTTTCGTGGCGATTACGTGTTGGATGATTCGTGGGCCGACTACTGGCGCGCCCGTGTGCGCGAAGGCCATGCCTTCGGGTCTCACACCTGGCGTCATGGCCGCATTCTGAGCGCCAGCGGTGATGTGATTCGTTATCGTCCCCAGTATCACGAGGATGCCGGAAGGGTAGTGGGCATGACGCCACAGCAGTTTTGTCAGGAGTTGCAGCGGGTGGATCGTCGTTTCGCGGAGATCACGGGCCGGGTTTTAGATCCGATCTGGCGTGCTCCCGGCGGCCACACAACTCCGCGGTCCATGGCCGCGGCACAGTCGTGTGGCTGGCGTCACGTGCACTGGAGTCCCGCGGGGTTTCTCGGCGACGAACTGCCCAGCGATCGCTATCCGAATCCGATGCTGCTCGATAAAGCCCTGAGGGACATTCGTGCCGGTGATGTATTGATGGCCCACCTGGGGATCTGGTCACGTGCCCAGCCCTATGCGCCGATGCTGGATCCGTTGATTGCCGGACTCAAATCCCGCGGATTTTGTTTCATGCCCATCACTCCGGCCACCGCGTTACCAAAGGGATCGTCATGATGGATGTTGTATCGGCCTGGTTTGCTCAGGTGCATAACGTTTTCTTTGAAACGGTGGTGCTGCCCGCACTCGGCGTGTTGGGACTTCGGGCCTACATGGAAGATGCCTTTGATTTTACGGAGTGGTTTTTGATCGGCGTGGTCGAGGTCACGCTTTTGGCGGCGGTGCTATTGCCCATCGAGCGTTGGCGACCCGCCGAGCGGGGCGCGCCCATCGGAGCGGGCGATCGTGTCCGTGTGGATCTCACCTACACCCTGTTGCACCGTCTGGGCGCGTTCGCGGTTTTTGTATTCGCGCTGATGCAACCGATGGTGCTGGCGCTGAAAGACACCTTACGTGACTGGGGTTGGAGCGGCTTTAATCTGGACGCCGCCTTGGGACTGACCTACTCGCCCCTATGGGCGGCCCTGGTGTATCTGCTGATTCTGGATTTTGTCGATTACTGGATTCATCGCGCGCAGCACAAGTGGGACTGGTGGTGGGCCTTGCATGCAATTCATCACTCCCAGCGTCGCATGACACTCTGGACGGACAATCGGAACCATCTGCTCGATGATCTTATTCGAGATGTCATTTTGGCGTTCGTGGCGCTGTTGATTGGCGTGGCGCCGTCACAGTTTCTTGGCTTTGTGGTGATCACCCGTGTATGGCAAAGCCTGCAGCATGCCAATGTGGGCGTTGCCTTCCCGGGGCCCCTGGCCCGCACCTTGGTATCCCCGGGCTTTCATCGGCTCCATCACGCCGTGGGCATCGGACATGAAGGAGTCGCCAAGGGCGTGAATTTTGCGGTGCTCTTTCCGGTGTGGGACTGGATCTTTCGCACCGCCGACTGGTCGGCCGATCAGCGATTGGCCCGTGGTGAGGCGCTCGGGCCCACCGGAATTCGCGATCAGGAGTCCGGGGTGAACTACGGCAATGGGTTTTGGCAGCAACAGTGGGTCGGATGTCGTCATCTTGTGCAGGCCATGGTGCCGCGGCGCGGCGCGGGGCGCGACTGATGGCACGCAATTTCGGACTGTTTATTTTTGGCGATGAGATCCTGTCGGGCAAACGACAGGATCGTCATTTTGACCAGGTGAAATCCATTCTCGCGGCCCGCGGTTTGGCCTTGTCCTGGGTTCATTACCTAGGGGACGATCGCGGGCGTTGCGTGCGGGCGTTTCGCGAATCGTTTGCCTCCGGTGATGTGGTCTTCTCATGCGGGGGCATCGGGTCCACGCCCGATGACCATACCCGTCAGGCGGCGGCCGAGGCTTTGCAGACCGAGTTAGTGTTGCACCCCGAGGCGGAGCGTTTGATTCGTGAGCGGGCGGCCGACACAGGTCAACCCGCCACACCGGAGCGTTTGCGCATGGGCGAGTTTCCGCGTGGCGCCGAGATCATTCCCAATCCTTACAACAAGATCGCAGGCTTTTCGATTCGAGAGCATTATTTCGTGCCGGGCTTTCCGGTGATGGCCTGGCCCATGATGGAGTGGGTGCTGGATGCCCATTACGCCCACGAGTTTCGATCCGTAGCGGAGATGGATCGCTCCATGATCGTGGTCAGCCTGTATGAGGCGACCGTCACGCCCTTGATGCAGCAGTTATGCGAGCAGTATCCCCAGTTCAAGTTTTACAGCCTGCCATCGGCCGGCGATGATGGTCTGCCCAAGCATGTCGAACTCGGGGTCAAAGTGCAGACGGTGGGGCATGGCCCGGGGTCGGCCTCGCCCGCGGAGCCGCCGCTTTTCGCGCAAGCCTACGAGGCGTTTCGGTCGGGAGTAATGGCCCTGGGAGGAAAAATCACCGATGAGCGAAGCGCGCATCGGTGATCCGGCGCGAGCGTGATTCACGCGGCGGGTGCCGCGTGGCGCTCGTGTGACATTAACGGTTCGAACTGCCTGCGCCGCCTTGGGTTGCGGCACGCATATTGCGCTCGGCCATCTCCACGACCTGACGGGCAGCTTTATTGGCCGTTTCATAGGCGGAGTTGGCCGCGGTCAATGAGGATTTCATCATGGCGACCACACTCTCCGAGCCCGCCGGGGCGCTCTTGGCAAATTCATCTAGCGCATCGACCAGTTTTTTGTTGGCTTCGGCAATCTGGGCATCGATCAGGCGTTGGACCTCGCCGCTGGTCTGAGAGGCGATGTCATAGATCGTGCGGGAATAGGCCAGCGCTTTCTCTGCGGATGGCGTGGCCAAATTCTTGTTGATGTTCATGACATCGGACGCGTCTTTTACGCTCATCAACGCCTTGAACTTCTCACTGGTTTCTTGCAGCGACGCGCGAGCGGCATTTAACTGCAGATCCACCATCTTCTCGATGCCTTCGAAGGCCTTTTGCGACAGCTTCATCATGGCTTCGATGTTCTGCTTTTGGGCTTCGCTTAGATTTTCCGGGGTGGGGTAAAGTCCCATGGCTGGCTCCTAGTTGCGATTAATGTTGTTATGCATGCATTTTATAGCGATCAGTTCGTTTTGCCGCTGCCGCCGGGGCATCGTTTTCCCATGGAGAAGTACCGGTTATTGCGCACACGGATCGCCGCTGAGCTGCCGGCCGTCCGGCTGTGCGCACCGATCGCAGTCTCCGATCAAACGCTGGCCTTGGCCCATGACCCGCTTTACATTGCGCGTCTGACGTGTGGTGATCTGTCCCGAAAAGAGCAGATGGCCATCGGATTTCCCTGGTCGCTGCAGATGGTGGAGCGCTCGCGTCGATCGGCGGGTGCCACTGTTATGGCCTGCGAAAAGGCGTTGACCGAGCGGGTGGCCGTGAATCTGGCCGGAGGCACCCATCATGCCCACGCCGATCGTGGCGAAGGATTTTGTTGTTTCAATGATGCGGTAGTGGCCTCACGGGTGCTGCAGCACCGGCATGGTGTGGGCCCGATCGCCATCATTGATCTGGATGTGCATCAGGGCAATGGCACGGCCACCATGACCGAGCACGACCCGATGATTTTCTCGCTCTCCCTGCATGGGGCGACCAATTACCCGTTTCGCAAGGCGCGCTCATCCTTGGATATCGATCTGCCGGACGGCACCTCGGATGCGGATTACCTTGATGCGCTCGATGGGGCCTTGGCCACGCTCGCGGCCCGGTTTGATCCGGAGTTCATCATCTACCTTGCGGGTGCGGACCCGTTTTCCGACGATCGTTTGGGACGCCTTGCGCTCTCGAAGTCTGGCCTGCAGGCGCGGGATCAGCGGGTGTTCGCATTTGCCGAGCAACATGGCCTGCCGGTCGCGGTCGCCATGGCAGGCGGGTATGCCCGAACCATTTCGGACACCGTGGACATCCACTTCGGTACGGTTTCCTGTGCGCTGCAATATTGGCAGCGCCACATGAACTTATGAGGTACGGATTTCAGTTCCCTTCATAAGCCATTGAAAAAATTCAATTTTTACTTGGCGAAATGAAAAACCTTTGCTAGCATGCGCCATCGATTTGCACGGGAGATGGGGAAGCATGGCAAGTAACAACACCATGAGACTGGCCGCCGCGGTGATGGCCAGCGGGCTGTTGGCCGCGGGCGGAGCCGCCTGGGGGCAGTCCTCGACCACGTCATCATCGTCCCCACCGAAGTCCACACCGGCAGGCGGCACGAAAGCCAAGCCCTCCACGGTCAAGAAGCAAAATGTCTCGGCCAAGCCGGCACGGGCCTATAACTCGGCCAATCGCAAGAACTTTGCCCGCTCTGAGCCGGGCTATAACTCGGTGGGCACCCGTTTGGGACTGCGCTCCGAGCTCAGTGAAATTGCCCTGAATTCCAGTGCCGTGTTGGTGGTGGATCAGGCGTCGGGTCACGTGTTGTTGGAGAAAAATCCGGATGTCGCGCTGCCGATTGCGTCGATCACCAAAGTGATGACCGCCATCGTGACCCTGGAAGCGGATCTGCCCTTAACCGAAATCATCACCATCGTCAAGGAAGACACCCAGCTCGAGAAATACCACGGCTCGCGTTTGCGTGTGGGCATGAAGTTCACGCGCTCGGAGCTGTTGCACCTCGCGCTGATGTCGTCTGAGAATCGTGCAGCCCATGCCCTGGGGCGCACCTATCCTGGGGGCATCGATGCCTTCATCGATGCGATGAACGCCAAGGCCGATGATCTGGGCATGACCCATTCCAAATTTGTAGAGCCGACGGGCTTGAGCAGCAGCAACCAGTCCACGCCGCGGGATTTGTCCCGTCTGGTCAACGCCGCCTATGACTTTCCCTTGATTCGGGAATATTCCACGGCCAAAGAGGCCATCGTGCGGGTCGGCGGCCGTCAGCAGCAGTTCCGTAACACCAATGCACTTACCCGGAGCGATAACTGGGAACTCGGTGTCTCCAAAACAGGATTCATTCGGGACGCTGGTAAATGCCTGGTCATGCAGGCCAGCATCGATGATCAAGACGTGATTATCGTGATGCTCGATGCCCAGGGCAGCGCCAGCCGTCTCTCAGACGCCGAGCGGATCCGTCGCTGGCTATCGACCGAGCGCGATCGTCAGGCCGCACCGGCACGCTCGTAACCGAGCGCGGCCGAGATGGCGCGGGCGGTATCCGTGAGCGCCTGAATCCAGCCGTCATTAGCCCGATCCGCGGGCGCCGAAATCGACAGTCCGGCCACGAGTTCGCCGCCGTCATCAAAAATTCCACTTGCAATACAGCGCACCCCGAGTTCCAGTTCCTCGTTATCGCGTGCCACACCCCGTTGTCGCACCTCTTCGAGTTCGCGCTCCAGTGCAGCGAGTTCGGTGATGCTGTTGGCGGTATGGCCCGCCAAGCCAGTGCGCATGCTGTAGGAGCGCACGGCGCGAATGTCATCGTGGGCCAAGAAAAGTTTTCCAGTCGAGGTGAGATGCAGTGGGGCCCGTCCGCCGATCGCACGCACGACCTGCATGCCCGAACGCTCGCTGACAGTACGCTCCACGTACACGATTTCATCACCTTGTCGAACGGCCAGATTGATGGTCTCACCGGTTAAGCGATGCAACTCACGCATCGGGCCGGCCGCTGCATCCCGGACATTGAGCCGAGCCTTCACTAAGTTGCCCATTTCCAGCAGCCGCATCCCGAGTTGGTAGCTGCCCGGCTCAGTGCGATCCACCACGCGTGCCAAGACCAGGTCGTTCAGGATGCGATGGGCCGTGGACGGGTGAAGCCCACTGGTGTTCGAGAGTTCCTTCAGAGTGACGGGCTCCGACTTCTTGGACAATGCATCCAACAGTGTCATCATCCGTTCAATGACCTGAATGGCCAACTTGGGCGGGGCCACCGGCGGGGCCACGAGCTTGCGCTGCGGCGCGTCAGGCGCCTTCGCGGAAGGGGGCGTTTTCGGGGTGACGGATGCGGGATCTCTCATATTGCCCTTATCAAGTGGCAAAATGCGATTTTATTGCATGAAACTTCCCGCTACGACAAGTTCGAACGCCCGTGCTCCATGAATCCACCGAAATGAATCCACCGAAACCCCGCATTGCCCTGTTCGTCACCTGCCTGGTCGACCTGATGCGTCCGGAGATCGGGTTTTCTGCCCTCAAGCTGTTGGAGCAGGGCGGGTGTGACGTGGTGGTGCCCGATGGGCAGACCTGCTGCGGGCAGCCGGCCTACAACGCCGGGGATCGGCGGACCGCCCACCAGCTCGCCGTCCGGGTGCTGGGCCAGTTGGAGGGGTACGACTACGTGGTGATTCCCTCGGGGTCCTGTGCCGGCATGATCAAGGTGCATTATTTCGACCTGTTTTCCAACGATCCCCAGATGAAGCGGCGAATGGCCGATCTGGCCCCGCGGGTCTACGAGCTCACCGATTTTCTGGTCTCCGTGCTCAAGGTCGAGCACGTGCCATCCCAGGTGCAGGGGACGGTGACCTACCATGACAGCTGCAGCGGACTGCGGGAGCTCGGTGTTTCGGCCCAACCCCGGGCGTTGTTGTCGAAGATCGCCGGGTTGGAATTAAAAGAGATGAAGGATTGCCGGGCCTGTTGCGGATTTGGCGGAACCTTTGCCATGAAGTACGGCAATGTGTCGGCCGCAATTGTGGATGAGAAGGTGCACAACATCCAGGATACGGGAGCGCAGGCCGTGGTGTTGGGGGATCTGGGCTGCATGCTGAACATCGAAGGCCGTCTGCGACGGCTGGGCGATGAGCGCACGCAGGTCTTGCATGTGGCCCAGGTGTTGGCAGGCGATGTCTGGCCTGCGTCGAACAACTAGAGTGGTCAACAAGGGGTAGTCCCAGCATGCGCGTTCAATCCATGCATTTCCAGGCACGTGCCGGCGAGAAGCTGGCCGACACGCGGCTGCAACGCAATCTGAAAAAACTGGCGGAGAAGTTCGTCTCGGCCCGTGCCACCGTGATGCAGGAAATTGATTTCACGGCCACCCGGCAGGCGGCCATTGAGCGTCGCAATCGGGTGCTCGAGCGTCTGGACTCCTGGATTGAACTCTTTGAGCGCAATGCCCAAGCCCGAGGGGCCACGGTGCTCTTTGCCGAGACGCCCGCCGAGGCCTCGGAGCTGGTGGTGCGCATTGCCAAGCATCATCAGGTGAAGCTCGTCACCAAATCCAAATCCATGGTGTCCGAGGAAATGGCCTTGAATGCGGCGTTGGCCCGCGAGGGCATCGAGTCGGTGGAGACCGATCTGGGTGAGTACATTCTGCAGATCAATAACAATGAAGCACCGAGCCACATCATCGCGCCGGTGATTCACAAAGACAAAGAGGAAATCTCCGATCTCTTTGCCAAGGTGCACAACAAACCCCGCTTGACCGATATTCCGCAGCTCACCCGTGAGGCCCGCGAAACACTGCGCCCGAAGTTCTTGAAGTCCGACATGGGGGTGACCGGCGGCAACTTTCTGATTGCCGAGACCGGGTCGGTGGGCATTGTGACCAACGAGGGCAATGAAGGCATGTGCACCGTGATGCCCAATGTGCACGTGGTGGTCACCGGGATTGAGAAAGTCCTTCCCACGTTCGAAGACTTTGCCACGATCGCACGCCTGCTCACCCGCAGTGCGACCGGGCAGTCGATCTCCAATTACATCTCCTTGTTAACCGGGGTCCGTGCACCCGGTGAGCCGGACGGTCCCGAGCACATGTACTTTGTGCTGGTCGATGGCGGGCGTTCGAGTCTCTTGGGCAGTGAGTTCCAAGAGATGCTGCGGTGTATCCGCTGTGGTGCCTGCATGAACCACTGCCCGGTGTATCAAAAGATTGGTGGCCATGCCTACGGTTGGGTCTATCCCGGTCCGATGGGGTCGGTGCTCACGCCCAGTTATGTGGGATTAGAAAATGCCTTGGATCTGCCGCAGGCGGCGACCATGTGCGGCGAGTGCCACGTGGTCTGCCCGGTGGGCATTCCCTTGCCGGATCTGTTGCGTAAATTGCGTGAACGCCAGTTTGATCGGCATTTGCGTCCAGCATCGGAGCGCATGGCCATGGCGGTCTGGGGATTTGTGGCGGTGCGCCCGCAGCTCTACGCGCTGCTCACCGGAATCGCCAATCGTGTATTGCGCAGCATGGGCCGAAAAACCGGCCGGGTGAATCATCTCGCCATGGCCAAAGGGTGGACCGATTTTCGTGATCTGCCGACCCCGGCGTCTAAAACCTTTCGCGAGCTTTACGCCGATCGCGTGGCCCGCACGGCTTCGTCCACGAGCGCCGGGCCGCGATAGATCAGTCCGGTGTAGATCTGCACCAGATCGGCACCGGCCGTGAGTTTGCTTACGGCGTTGGCGCCACTCATCACACCGCCAACCCCGATGATCGGGATGGACGATCCCAGCTCCGCACGCAGCACGCGAATCACCCGATTGGAGGCCTCCAGCAGTGGCGCCCCCGAGAGTCCACCGGCTTCTTGTGCGCGCGCATGCCCGGACACCGCCTCCCGGGCCAGCGTGGTGTTCGTGGCGACCACGCCTTCCACACCGTGGGCAAGCACGCGCCGTGCCACCGACTGAACCTCGGTGTCGGAGAGATCCGGAGCGATTTTCAAAAAAATCGGAACATGTTTTCCGTGGATCGACTTCAGCTGAGCCTGGCGTTCCTTGAGCGCGCTGAGCAGCGCGTTTAATGCGCTGTCGTGTTGCAGGTCGCGCAGGTGTTGGGTATTCGGTGATGAGATGTTCACCGTGATGTAGTCGGCCCAGGGGTAGACGGCGTCGAGACCGCGTCGATAGTCGTCGGTCGCCTGTGCGATGGGTGTATCGGCATTTTTTCCGATATTCAGTCCGAGCACCCCCCGTTTCTCGCGGACCCAGCGGGACGTCTGCACGTGCGCGATAAACGCGTCCAGGCCTTGGTTATTAAAACCGAGTCGGTTGATCAGGGCCTGATGTTCCGGCAGACGAAACAGACGGGGCTTGGGATTACCGGGTTGCGGTCGTGGGGTTACGGTCCCCACCTCCATGAATCCAAAACCAAAACTGCCCAGTGCATCGAGGTGTTCGGCGTTCTTATCGAGCCCCGCAGCCAATCCGATCGGATTGGGAAACGTCAGTCCGGCCACCGTGACCACGCGACCGGGCAGGGGCTGCGACGGGGGCAGGAGTCCCAGCCGTCGACTGGATTCCAGCGCACGGAAGGTGAGGGTGTGGGCCGATTCCGCATCCATCGAAAACAGCACGGGACGCACCCAGTCATAACGGGAGAACATGTTCATCGCGGGGAGATCCGATCAGCGCGAGGATCGCGACGGCCGAATCCACATGCCATTGGAGAGAATTTCGTAAGGGTGAAACAGTGATTTGTAGGCCATTTTGGGGCTCTCTTCGATCCAGTAGCCCAGATACAAATGGGCGAGCTCCCGGCGCTGGCAGGCATCGATCTGCCACAGAATTCCGTAGGTGCCGAGACTGCGATGAACGTCGTGGGGATCATAGAAGGTGTACACCGAGGACAACCCGTCCGAGAGCGCGTCCAGAATCGAAACCATTTTCAAGGTGCCATCGGGCCCACGGAATTCCACGAGTTCAGAGCTCACACGACTCTGCAGCAGGAACTGGGCGTATTGTTCGCGACTGTCGTGATCCATGCCACCACCTGCATGACGCACGGATTGATAGGTCTGATAGAGCCGGTAATGTTCGTCTTGAAAGTGCATTCCGACCGATGCGGTCACCAGGTCTGCATTTTTTTTCCAGACACGACGCTGGGTGCGATTGGGTTCGAAGTCATGGACAGGGATGCGCAACGGCACGCAGGCTTTGCACCCGTCGCAGTAGGGGCGATAGGCAAACACACCGCTGCGACGAAAACCAATCTGAACCAGGTCGCTGTAGACCTCGGCATTGATCAGATGGTTCGGGGTGGCCACTTGGGAGCGGGCCTTGTGATGCGGCAGATAACTGCAGGGATAGGGTGCGGTGACATAGAACTGCAAGGCCACCACCGGGAGATCCTTTAAATGGGCCATCGGTTCACTCCCATCTGGCCAGATCGGTTTTCGATACCGGGTGCAGCGCCCATGGCAATGGGGACTGGGTCACCAACGGTTGCATCATCGACTCGAATTCAGCTCGCGCGATCTCTCTTCCCCCCAGCGACGCCAAGTGCGCCGTGCGCTGCTGGCAGTCTATCATCTGGCCCCCGTGCCGTTGAAGCCATCCCACGAGCGCGGCCAGGGTAATTTTCGAGGCCCCGGACTCCCGGGAGAACATCGACTCGCCAAAGACCATCTGACCCAGGCTCACGCAATACAGCCCCCCGATGGACTCATCCCGGCGCATCAATTCGATACTGTGGGCCAGGCCCTGGGCGTGCAACTCACGATAGGCCTGGATCATCATCGGATTAATCCAGGTGCCGCCGTCGGCATGCCGCGGGGCGGCACATGCGCGCATCACATGATGAAAATCCCGATCCAAGACGATCTGAAGATCCGGATCCTGGCACGTCCTGCGCAATGTCTTGCGAAATGATGTCGACACCTTGAATTCATCGAGCATCAACACCATGCGTGGATCCGGAGTCCACCAGAGCACGGGCTCCCCTTCCGAAAACCAGGGAAAGATGCCCTGTGAATAGGCCTCCAGCAGCCGGTCACGGGAGATATCAGTCCCGGCCGCCACTAGTCCGTTGGCCCCCTCGGCCTCGGTCAGCGCCTGCGCGCTTGGCGGCAGCGGGTCGTGAGGATTAAGCCAGGCCAGTGTCCGCGTCATGGGGCAGGCGTACGTCCCGGATGTCCCCCGTATGCACGGTCGTCACGCCCTCGCGACGGTCGTGGAAATAGAATCGGAGCGTGGCCGTGATGGTACGAAAGGCAATGTGTGGCCAAGGGATTTCCTGTTCACGAAACAGCCGAACCTCCAGGCTCTCCTCGCCGGCTTGGATATTCAGGTCATTGAGCTGCGCCAGATAGAACAGGTGGACCTGGTCCACATGTGGGATATCGAAGACAGAAAATAATCGCTCCAGTGTGACGCGGGCTCCGGCCTCTTCCAAGGTTTCGCGCATGGCTCCGTGTGCCGTGGACTCGCCCACCTCCATAAACCCGGCCGGCAATGTCCAGAGTCCATAGCGCGGTTCGATTGCACGACGGCATAACAACACTTGATCGCCCCAGACCGGGATCGTCCCCAGCACCATCTTGGGGTTCACGTAGTGAATGGTCCCGCAGGCCGTGCACACCGCGCGAAGCCGCGTATCACCTGCAGGAATACGCACGTCAGTGGCCGCGCCGCATGAGGAACAGAATTTCATATATACTCATTATCTCTCTGACGCGGGGTGGAGCAGTCTGGCAGCTCGTCGGGCTCATAACCCGAAGGTCGTAGGTTCAAATCCTGCCCCCGCTACCAATTCCTTTTCACCCGATCGTTCCTGATATGCCCAGTTCCCCGTTCCGAAATATGTTGCCGTGGATTGCCGGCGTCATGACTGCCGCCGTGGTGGGATGTGCCAGCGCGCCGACCGCCTGGGTCAGCACCTCCAAGCCCGCCACCGAATTGGCCCGGGATCTGGAGTTCTGCCAGGTGGATGTCAAAGCCCGTGTTCAGCGTGCGCCGTTATCGGAGTCGAACGTGAACCTCACCGGTCTGGCGTCGATTTTCAGGATCATGGAGCAAAACAGTCTGGATCGTCAGTACGACGCCGATCTGCAAACCGCGATCGGGGAGTGCATGAAGGCCCGTGGTTGGTCGCGGCCTTAAGTCCATCCCAGCAGGGTAATGCCCATCACCATGAGTCCCGCTGCCCCCAGGCGCGACACCATCTGACCTTCCTGCAGCAGCTTTGCTCCAGCAATAACGCCTAACAAAATACTGATCTCGCGCGCCGGGGCGACCAGGCTCAGTGGCGCTAAGGTCATGGCGAATAACACCAACATATAGGCCAGGGGCGATAGCACGCCCACGGCCAGCAATACCTTCACATCCTGACGGGCCCAGGTCACCACGGCGGCCCGATCAAACCAGAGCGCGGGCAGTGTCAGTCCTACGCGCATCACGATCGATCCCCAGTAAAACAGCATGACGGGCACACCAATGGCGGTCACGGACTGCTGATCCCACACGGTGTATATCGCAATCATGCTGCCGCACAGCAGTGCAAACCCAATACCTCGGAGCTGGGCGGGGCCAAGTGCCGAGGCTTTGGAGCCCGACACGCCGATCCAGATGGATCCGCAGATGATCAGTAATGCCCCGACCAGGGCGGCGGATGTCGGGGTCTCTCCCAGAAAGAAAATGGCGGCCAGCACCGATAACAGGGGACCGGTGGCACGGGCCAAAGGATAGGCCAACGAGAGATCAGAGCTTTTATACGCGCGCAGTAAAAGCCAGAAGTAAGCAATGTGCACGACCGCACTGCCCAGCATGGCGATGAGCCATCGCCCATCGAAATGACTCACATCCGGCAGCAGCCACCATACCGGTAATGCCCAGACCAGAATCTCAACGATCCCCACCAATGCAAAAAACGATAGTCCGTTGCCGTGGGCTTTTTTAAGCGCAATGTTCCAGCCGGCGTGACAGACGGCCGCGGCAAGCACTAGCGCAAGGGCGAGGGTGGGCAAGTTGAACTCGACGCGTGGGATGTGGTCGACGCGCGGGATGTGGTGAATGACATGGTGTTGGGCGCCTTTGGTGGGGGCCGGGAATCCTCGTAAGATCTCAGGCTGGGATGTTCGATATTATCGGATAGGGCATAAGCGGTGCGACTAGGACTTTCACGATTCTGGGTGTGGTCGGCGGCGGTGGGCGTGGCCGTGGGGGCGGGGCTGTACATGTGGTGGGGTGCTGCGGTGTCCGTTCAGACCACGCCGGTCGTGCAGGCTTATCCCTCACAAGCGGTGTCGGTGCTCAACGCCACGGGCTATGTCGTGGCCCAGCGCAAGGCGGCGCTCTCATCGAAGGCCACCGGCCGACTCGAATGGCTGGGGGTCGCAGAAGGCTCGGTGGTGAAGACGGGCCAGATGATCGCCCGATTGGAGAGTCGTGACACGGCGGCGCAGCTCGAACAGGCGATCGCGCAAGTGGGCGTGGCCCAGGCCGAACTTGCGGAAGCCCAGCAAAACGCCTCGCGCAGTGAACGTCTGTTGGCTCAGAAATTTATTTCAGCGTCGTCGCACGATACCGCCATTGCCCGCCTCTCAAAATCGAAGGCAGCATTAGCCTCCGCCCAGGCGGCACAGCGCGTGGCCGAGGCCAATCTCGCGCAGACCGAAATTCGTGCGCCCTTTGATGGTGTGGTGCTCACTAAAAACGCCAATGTGGGAGACAACATCACACCGTTCTCATCGGCCACCGATTCCAAAGGCGCGGTCGTCACGATCGCGGACATGTCCACTCTCGAGGTGGAGACCGATGTGTCGGAATCCAACATCAGCAAGCTGAAGATCGGTCAACCGGCTGAAATTGCGCTCGATGCCCTTCCGGGGGAGCGCTTTGTAGGAGAAGTGGTGCGCATGGTGCCCACGATGGATCGGTCCAAGGCAACGCGCCTGGTGAAGGTGAAATTTCAGAAACGTGATGACCGCGTGTTGCCGGATATGTCGGCCAAAGTGGTGTTTCTCGAGCGGACATTGACCGATGCAGAACGCCGCCCGATCATCGCGGTGAG
>JACCDI010293609.1_pt1 | contig 49953 bp, 47 predicted proteins | sample 7442791 | NCBI WGS metagenome assembly JACCDI01 (sample SAMN15323434, study PRJNA562643) | freshwater metagenome | isolation source: river surface water | place: USA:Blue River Watershed | collected 2017-08-15 | reverse complement strand
GCGCGGTAATGTTCCTCGTAGCCAAACAAATACAAAGAAAAATCCAAGTACTTTGATAAAGAACCAGACTAGGGTGAACCAGCCGCCAAGCCACTGCTCTGTAAAACCAAGCCCTGGTAATGCACGGTAGCCGCCTAAGAATAATGTGGTGGCCAATGCTGAAACAGCAATAATGTTTACATATTCAGATAAAAAGAATAGTGCGAATTTTAAGGATGAGTACTCGGTATGGAAGCCGCCAACTAACTCACCTTCGGCCTCTGCTAAATCAAATGGAGCTCTATTTGTTTCTCCAACCATAGATATTGCATAAATGACAAAGGATGGGAAAAGTATTACCGCATACCACCACTGATCTTGAGCAGCCACAATTTCTGAGGTGGACATTGAACCGGCATAGATAAAAACTGCTACTAATGAAAGTCCCATTGCAATTTCATAAGAAATTACCTGGGCTGAGGATCGAAGTCCACCGAGTAAAGGATAGGTAGAGCCAGATGACCAGCCAGCTAAAACGATTCCATAAACTCCTACTGAAGCTATTGCTAAGACATATAAAACACCGACTGATAAATCAGTCATCTGCATAACCGTTTCATGCCCAAAGAAATTAACTGGCCCAGTTAGTGGAATTACAGCAAAAGCCATAAAGCAAGCTGTAGTGCTAATTATTGGTGCAATCACAAAAACTATTCGATCTGCCGACTTAGGAATCAAATCTTCTTTAAGTGCTAGCTTCACTCCATCTACCAAGGCTTGTAATAAACCGAACTTACCAACTCTATTTGGTCCACTGCGCTGTTGCATTCTGGCAACAATTCTGCGCTCTCCCCATACTGACATAATTGTTAAGAAAACACAGACTGCAAATACCAGCACGCCTTTGAGTGCAATAACCCAACCTGGATCTTGGCCAATTATTTCTGCATTGCTCATGCCTTGGCCACCTTTACAATCGAATTACTTACCACTCCTAGGTTTCTAATTAATTGACTATTTAATGAATTTCTAGGTAGCCAAATGGAAGATTCATCAATATCTAAAATCTGACATGCAAGTGTTACTGCGCCGTAATTATTTGAAACTCTTACCAAATCACCATCACTTACATTTAATGATTTAGCACGAGATTGACTAATTACAACTTTAGACTTTCTAGCTGTACCGGCGAGATTTTCTTCTCCGTCTTGTAAAGAGCCTTTATCAAGCAAATTTCGCCATGAAGAAATAATTGCTTCATCATTATTAATAGTCTTATTGCCAGCTCCAACTACCAACTTCATAGTGCTGACCTCTCCATCCCAACTTCCAATTGATTCAAATTCAACCCTAGCGGAATTTACTGTCGGCAGATTAATTGGCTTGCCTATTTCATCTGCAAGCATAGATAAAATTCTTACATCGCTTCGATTTAATGTTTGATCAACTGCGGCCTCAAATCTACGTACTTTTCCTTGCCAATCCATAAACGAACCTGATTTTTCAACTACAGGTGCTACTGGTAAAACTACTGATGCAATATCAGTAATATCACTTTGTCTAATTTCTAACGAAACTATAAATTTCTTTGCTAGTTTAACTTTTGCCTCTGGTGAGATATCCATTGGGTCTATTCCACCAATTAATACGGCTTGAAGATCTGAATTAATCATTTCCTCAGTACTTAGGCCAATTTCACTTGGTATTGAATCAACCGACCAAGCGGCTGCAAGATCAACTCTGGCTGAAGAGTTAGAAACCAATCGATTGCCTGGCAACAGATTTGGTAGTGCACCCACAGCGATTGCGCCTTTTTCGCCAGCTCTTCTTGGAATCCAACCTAACTTTGCACCGGTATCACTAGCTAATTTCACTATCGAAGATAAGCCACCTTCGGTTTCAGAAATTCTTTCGCCTACTAAAACAACTGACTTACTTGTTAAACCCGAAAGAGCAGAAATTGCAGAAACTTCATTTCCAGATGCTGACTTAATTAAATTTGCTTTCAGTTTTTCACTTCCACGACTTGCATATGGCGCAATGCTGGTAACTTTAATAGAACGCTTATGTACCTGCTTATAGATCCTAAGGAAAACAATTGGTGACTCATCTTCTGGTTCAAAGCCAATAAGTACTACATGATCTGCACTATCTAGATCTTTATATGTTGCATTCGTCTTTGTGGTTGCTAAAAACTCTAATTCTTCTTGGCTGTGTAAGCGAGCTCTAAAATCAATATTATTTGTATTCAAAGTTACTCGAGCAAATTTGCTATACCCATAAGCATCTTCAATAGTTACTCGGCCACCAACCAAAACACCACTTCTTGAATTTTTTAATCCGTTAGCAGCTGCGGCTAATGCTTCTGGCCATGAAACCTCTTGTAATTGCCCGCTTGAATCCCTAATCATTGGATTTTTAATTCTATTTTTAGCTACTTCATATTTAAAAGCCCATCTGCCCTTATCGCAATTCCACTCCTCATTGACCTCAGCATCTTCACCTGCCAATCGCCTTAAGGTTTTTCCTCGCCTAACATCAGTGCGCATTGCACATCCAGATGCGCAATGTTCACAAGCAGAGTTAGTTGAAACTAAATCAAATGGTCTGGCTCTAAATCTATAAGAAGTTCCGGTCAATGCTCCGACTGGACAGATTTGAACAGTATTACCTGAGTAATACGAATCAAATGGTTCTTCCTCATAAATTCCAACCTGTTGAAGTGCACCACGCTCATTAAGAGTTATAAATGGATCCCCGGCAATTTGCTCTGAAAAACGAGTACATCTTGCACACAATACGCATCGCTCTCTGTCCAATAATACTTGGGATGAAATTGCTACCGGTTTTTCGAATGTTCGTTTAACTCCTTCAAACCTTGATTCTGCTCTGCCATTAGACATTGCCTGATTTTGAAGTGGGCACTCACCACCCTTATCGCAGACTGGGCAATCCAATGGGTGATTTATTAGTAATAATTCCATAATGCCTTTTTGTGCTTTATCTGCCACTGGAGAGGTCAATTGAGTTTTAACAACCATTCCATTTTCAACCGGAATGGTGCAAGAGGCTTGTGGTTTTGGAAATGCTCTACCGTTTATTTCGATATCTACTAAACATTGTCTGCAGGCACCAGCTGGTGCAAGTAATGGATGATCACAAAATCTAGGAATTTGTATTCCTAACTTTTCTGCAGCTCTGATTACAAGAGTTCCCTTAGGTACGGTGATTTCAAATCCATCAATAACACAGGTGATCATTTCCACTTGTACTTGCTGATCTGTTCCTAGCTCCTGAATACTCATTTAACACCTGCGCTTTCAAATAGCGTAGCTGTCATTGGATCAAATGGACATTTGCCAGCTGCAAGATGATCTAAGTACTCCTGGCGGAAGTACTTCAGTGAAGAAATAATTGGGCTCGCTGCACCATCAGCTAAAGCGCAGAAAGATCTACCCATAATGTTGTCACAAAGATCTAATAATTTATCTAGATCCGCTTCACTTCCGCGACCAGCTTCTAAATCCTTAAGAACTTGAACTAACCACCAAGTTCCTTCTCGACATGGCGTGCACTTTCCGCATGACTCATGTTTATAAAACTCAGTCCACCTCAATACTGCTCTTACGATGCAAGTGGTCTCATCAAAAATTTGTAATGCTTTTGTACCGAGCATGGATCCAGCAGCTGAAACACCTTCATAATCAAGTGGCACATCTAGGTGGGCATCAGTAAAAATTGGAGTTGAAGAGCCACCTGGTGTCCAGAATTTTAATTTGTGACCTGTTCTAATACCACCTGAAATCTCTAATAATTCTCTTAAGGTAATGCCAAGTGGTGCCTCAAATTGTCCAGGATTATTCACATGTCCAGATAGAGAATAAAGTGTAAAGCCTTTACTTTTTTCCGTTCCCATTGCAGTAAACCATTCAACTCCATTGTTAATAATCGCTGGAACAGAGGCAACTGATTCAACATTATTTACCACTGTTGGTTTTGCATATAAGCCTGCAATAGCTGGAAATGGTGGTCGTAACCTTGGTTGACCACGGAAACCCTCTAGCGAATCTAAGAGTGCTGTTTCTTCACCGCAAATATAAGCACCTGCTCCTACATGTAAAACTAGATCTAAATCAAAACCTTTGCCTAAAATATTTTTACCTAAAAATCCAGCCTTATAGGCATCTTCAATAGCTTGCTGCACTCTTCTAACAACATGCGTAACCTCGCCACGGATATAAATAAATGCATGATTAGCTCTAATTGCATAAGAGCCAATAATTATTCCTTCAATTAATACATGAGGATTAGCCATTAACAACGGGGTATCTTTGCAAGTGCCTGGTTCTGACTCATCTGCATTTACTACAAAGTAATGTTCTTTATTATCACCTTGTGGAATGAATCCCCATTTATTTCCAGTTGGAAATCCTGCTCCGCCACGGCCACGCAAACCAGAATCTTTAACTGTTTGAATAACCTCATCTGGTTTCATAGAAAGTGCTTTAGCAATTGCGGTATAGCCACCATTGCGCTTGTAAGCTTCTAATGTAAATGAGTCTTTCTGATCCCAATTTGCAGAAAGGACTGGAGTTAATTTACTCATGCTCCACCTTTAGCTTTCTTAAGTCCTAACAAAGTTGGTTCGCCAGCTTGTACGCCTTCATTTGCTAACCCATCTGAAATTCCTGCCAGCACGGCTGAGTTTTCTTTCCAGGTTCGTAATTTATTTGGGCCTCTAGTTGGTGCTGGTGGGTTTCCAGCTCGCGCAGCATCAACTAAGTCTTTTGTCGATTGAACTGTTTGATTGTCATAAAACTCCCAATTAACCATAACTACGGGTGCATAATCACAGGCTGCATTACATTCAATATGTTCAACTGAAACTTTGCCATCATTTGTTACACCATCATTTTCAATATCAAGGTGTTCTTTGATTGATTCAAATATGGCATCGCCTCCCATAACGGCGCAGAACGTGTTGGTACAAATTCCAACATGGTAATCGCCAACAGGTTTTGATTTATATTGTGTATAGAAAGTTGAAACCGCAGTTACCTCAGCAGTTGCTAGTTCAAGTTTTTGACCAATTAATTCAATACCTTCATTCGTTACATATCCATCAATTGATTGAACAAAATGCAATAACGGCATAATTGCAGATCTTTTTCGAGGGTAGCGATTAATTATTGAATCCATAATTGAGACTTGTTCTGCGGTATAGGCCATTAGCGATCAACCCCACCCATAACTGGATCTATAGATGCCACAGCAGCAATTACATCTGCCACCTGACCGCCTTCGCACATCGCAGCTGTTGATTGCAAATTATTAAAAGACGGATCTCTAAAATGGACTCGATATGGTCTTGTTCCGCCATCTGAAACTAAATTAACACCTAGCTCACCGCGTGGTGATTCAATAGCTGTATATACCTGTCCGGCTGGCACCCTAAAACCCTCTGTTACTAATTTAAAGTGGTGAATTAGCGCTTCCATTGATTCGCCCATAATTTCGCGAATGTGGTTTAGGGAATTACCCATTCCATCTGCTCCAATTGAAAGTTGAGATGGCCAGGCAATTTTTTTATCCGCCACCATGACAGCTTGACCTTCAAGTTTTTCCAACCTTGAAACACATTGTTCAATGATTCTTAGTGATTGCTCTAGCTCCTGCATTCTAATTAAGAATCTGCCATACACATCACAAGTATCTGTTGTTGGAATATCAAACTCATAATTTTCATAACCGCAATAAGGTTGAGCCTTTCTCAAATCCCAAGCTAAACCAGTTGATCTTAAAACTGGGCCAGTAACTCCAAGAGTTGTGCAGCCAGCTAGATCTAAATAACCAATTCCTTGGGTTCGCTTAATCCAAATAGAGTTTCCGATTAATAGTTTCGCGTTATCTTTAAAGTTGTGCCGTAGGTCTTTTACAGTCTGCCGAATCTTGCTCAACGCTCCTTCGGGTAGATCTTGGGCTACGCCACCAGGTCTGACATAAGCCATATTCATACGTAGGCCAGAAACCATTTCAAATACATCTAAAACTTTTTCTCGCTCTCTAAAAGCAAAAATCATCGGTGATAGCGCTCCTAATTCCAGCGCGCCAGTTCCCAATGCAACCATGTGTGATGAAATCCGATTAAATTCCATCATCATTACTCTAATTACAGTTGCTCTTTCGGTTATATCACCGGTGATACCAAGTAGTTTTTCTACTCCTAGACAATATGCAGTTTCATTAAATATTGGAGATAAATAATCCATTCGGGTTACAAAAGTTACGCCTTGCGTCCAATTTCTATATTCAGTATTTTTCTCAATTCCGGTGTGTAAATATCCAATTCCACAACGAGTTTCAGTAATCGTTTCACCTTCTAATTCCAAAATTAATCGCAGAACACCGTGAGTAGAAGGATGTTGTGGGCCCATATTCACAACTACACGCTCTTCTTTAGTAGCACCGATCTCAGTAACTAATGAGTCCCAATCACCGCCAGTGACTGAATAAACCCGTCCCTCAGTAGTTTCTTGTGAAGATGCGTATGGATCTGTAAAAGTGGTCATTGATAACTTCTTCTTTCAGAGGGTGCGGGGACAGTTGCGCCTTTATATTCAATATCGATTCCGCCAAGTGGATAATCTTTTCTTTGTGGGTGTCCTGGCCAATCATCTGGCATCATAATTCGAGTAAGCCCAGGATGATTATCGAAAATAATTCCAAACATGTCATAAGTTTCGCGTTCGTGCCAATTAGTTCCTGCCCATACTTCAACAAGCGATGGAATGTGTGGATCTTTATCAGAAACACAAACTTCTAATCTAATTCTCTGATTTCTTGTGATTGAAAGTAGTGAATAAATTGCATGTAGCTCTCGATTTGATTCAGTTGGATAATGAACTCCATTTACGCCAACACACATTTCAAATTTAAGATCATTTCTCAAAATCTTTGCCACTTCAAATAATCGATCACGCTTAATAAACAAAGTTAATTCGCCTCGATCTACCACTACCTTCTCTATTGCATCGCTAAATAGTGGGTAGGCACGCTCTAAATCATCTGCTACTTGATCAAAATAACTACCGAACGGCCTTTGAGTTGAAGCTGTAATTACCTCGGGTTTAACTAATCCACCAAATCCTGATGTGTCGCCGCTTCCGGTAACTCCGAACATTCCTTTATCACTCATGCTAATAAACCCTTTAATTGATGGGTTGGTTTAGCAGCTAATGCGGCCGCCTCTACCTCTTTAATAATTTTTTCTCTATTTGCGCCAAGTTTTTCATTACCTATTTGTTCATGTAGTTTTAAAATTGCATCCATTAACATCTCTGGGCGAGGTGGACAGCCAGGCAAATAGATATCAACTGGAATAACATGGTCTACACCTTGCACGATTGCATAATTATTAAACATGCCACCGGATGAAGCACAAGCGCCCATTGCAATAGACCACTTAGGGGCAGCCATTTGATCATAGATTTGTCGCAGTACTGGCGCCATCTTGTTACTTACTCGGCCAGCAACAATCATTAAATCAGCTTGTCTTGGTGAGGCTCGAAAAACTTCCATTCCAAATCTTGCCAAGTCATATCGGCCTGCACCAGCTGCCATCATTTCGATTGCACAGCATGCTAAACCAAATGTTGCCGGCCAAAGCGAATTCTTTCGCATATAGCCTGCTAACTTCTCAACTGTGGTTAATAAAAAACCACTTGGTAATTTTTCTTCTAAGCCCATGGTTAATCCCATTCCAATCCGCCACGGCGCCAGACATATGCATAAGCTACAAAAACTGTTCCGATAAACAATGCCATTTCAACTAATCCGAAAACTCCTAAGCTATCAAAAGCAACTGCCCATGGATACAAAAACACTATTTCAATATCAAAAACAATAAACAACATTGCGGTTAAAAAATATTTAATTGGAAATCGGCCACCACCGGCTGCTTGGGGAGATGGCTCAATGCCACACTCATATGCGTCAGATTTTGCTCGGTTATATCTTTTTGGACCAGTTAGCGCAGCTGCTGCAACTGAAAAAATCGCAAAACCAAAGCCAATCGCACCAATCGCAAGGATTGGGACATATGGATTAAATGATGGATTCATACGGTCAAATCTTATTCATTACTTGAGGTCACTTTTGCCACCTACCCCTTGAACCCAATGTGAACTGCGACAATTCCGAAGGTAAGGTCCTGCCAAGCCACTGATTTCCAGCCTGCGTCCCGCATTTTGGACGCAAGACCTTCTTGATTTGGCCATGCCCTAATAGATTCTGCTAAATAAACATACGCATCTGGATTCTTGCTAATTTTTTTAGAAATAATCGGAATAGCTTTCATTAAATAATTTAAATAAATAAATCTAAAAATTGAATTTGATGGATGTGAAAACTCTGCAATTACAATCTTTCCACCCGATTTTGTTACTCGTAGGGAATCTTTGAGCGCTGAATCAATATTTGACGTATTTCTTAATCCAAATGAAATTGTTGTAACATCAAAGACATTTTCTTCAAATGGTAGATTTAAAGCATCACCTTGGACAAACTTTATATCTTTATGTCGTTTACGGCCTATTTCAATCATGCCGGCTGAAAAATCTAAAGCTATGACATCTGCGCCAGCATCGACTAGTGGGCGAGTCGAAGAGCCAGTACCGGCAGCAATATCTAATATCTTTAATCCTGGTTTTGGTCCAATAATTGAGGTAACCACTTTGCGCCAAGCTTTTGTTCGACCTAGACTTAACAAATCATTCAAAAAGTCGTACCGATTAGCCACGCCATCAAACATCTTTGAAACATCATCGGGATCTTTATTCAGATTTGCACGTGTCACACCCCTATTCTCTTAGGAGTAGGCTTAAGGCACAAATCCAACTTATAGGTAGGCGTAACTAATTCATGTCGGCTTTAATCACTACTGAGATATTAGGTGAGCATCCATCACTTACCTCTATCGCGACAGAGTTTGATGTTTCAACTACGTGGATCCGTGGTGGTGAAGGTTTAGTTGGCTTTGGTGTTTATAAAAAGTTTGAAGTCAGTGGCGAAGATCGATTTAAAGAAGCGCATAAATGGTGGCAACAGATATTAGCTGAATTTACAATTCAAAATAATGTTCACGGAATCGGCACTGGCCCAATACTTTTTACATCATTCGCTTTTGATCCAAAAGATACCTCTGAATTAATTATCCCTAAGATAATAATCGGTCAGAGAAATGGTAAAAGTTGGATTACTTGGATTGGGGATCAAAAACAACCAGATATCAGGAAAATTGAAATTTCCTCTCAAAGTGGTGAAATCACTTGGGCAAATGGCACAATTGAAGAAGAAAAATGGCGAAACCAAGTTTCTAAAGCGATAGACGCAATTAAAAGTGGGCGACTTGAAAAGGTTGTACTTGCTAGAGATTTAAAGGCAAACTCAACAACTAAAATTGATCTAAATAACTTGTTACAAAAACTAGAAATTGAATACCCCTCTACATGGGTATTCCTTGTTGATGGATTAGTTGGAGCAACTCCTGAGCTACTTGTCCGGTTAAACAAGTCATTAATTACTTCAAGAGTTTTAGCTGGAACAATTCAAAAAACCGGGAACGAGGATCGTGACTTGGCTTTAGCGGCCTCTCTTGCAAAATCTTCGAAGGATCTTGAAGAACATGAGTATGCGGTTAAGTCAGTTGCAGACTCGCTTGCACCTTTCTGCTCTTCAACAAATGTCCCTGAGTCTCCATTTGTATTACATCTTTCAAATGTTATGCATCTAGCTACTGATGTCACTGGGGTGTTAAATGACAGTGCAAAACAGGCAGACATTTTCACACTTATTGAAAACTTACATCCCACTGCTGCGGTTTGTGGTACGCCAACTAATGTAGCCAAAAAACTTATTTCTGAATTGGAAACTATGAATAGGTCAAGATACGCCGGTCCTGTTGGTTGGATTGATGCTCAAGGTGATGGTGAAATTGCAATTGCCTTAAGGTGTGGCGAATTATCTGATGGTAACAAGTCAATAAGAATATTTGCAGGGTGTGGAATTGTTGCCGGTTCTGATCCGATAACAGAGTACGCAGAAAGTCAGGCTAAATTAATGCCCATGCGAACAGCGCTAGAAACTCTTTGAGTAATCTCTTTTAATTTTTTAGCATTTTCTTCTCTACTTGGCACTGAAACTACAACTACATCTAGGCCTTTTAACTCTTTAGAAACTGCACTCTCTAGCTCTAAAAGGTTTGTAACCTTCGACACTGATACTCCAAACCCACTTATTACTGAACTTAAATCTAGATTATGTGGTGTACCAAACAACTTTTCGAAGTTATTCGCATTAGATTGTGGCAGAGTTGAAAAAATCCCTCCACCATTGTTATCTATCACGAAAATTCTTAAATTTGACTTAGGCGCATTAGTAAATGCAGAGATGTCATGAAGTAGCGAAAGATCTCCTAGAATTGCAAAAGTTTTATTAAACTTTTCTGAAACTCCAAAAATAGTTGAGATATTTCCATCGATTCCAGCTAGCCCACGATTCGCAAAGACTTCGATTCCGCTTCTTGGCTTTGCGAAAGCTTCAACATCTCTAATCGGTCTAGAAGATCCAATAAAAAGTGCAGATTCATCTGGTATCAGATTACAGATAGTGATCACGGCTTGTTGCTCAGACCAAGCTATTTTCCCAACTTCGTCACCAGTAATTTTAGAGATTAATACCCACTTAGCATTGCTGCAATCTTGGCTTACTACTTCATTTGGAAGTTCACTTAAAACTAGATCAGCGCTTCGGTTTGAGTCTAAGCCTTTTATCCTTGGGTCAATGACTATTTTATAATTTATAGAATTTATAAAAGTATTAATGCTCCGAGATAAAGTGGTCCTGCCAATTGAAATTACAGTATCAGGCTTTAAATACTCAGAAATTTTTGGATCTGATAAATAAAGTGCGGCAAATGGAATTGAATTTTCAAAAGTTAATGGGTCTTCACTTATTACTGGCCACTTCAATTTTGAAACAAATGAATTTATCTCCTGCTTTGAATATCCACCACGATCATGTCCAATCACTAGAACGCCGGTTGATACTTCCAGTTTTTTATCTACCTTATTATTTATCTTTAATTGATTAATTTTTAATCCTGCTAGCCAATCAACACTCCCTTCTGGCAAAAGCGGTTCATCAAATTGGATATTCAGATGAACAGGACCGCCATTTAAGACGTCTCTTATTTCAATATCACTAGATATGTCGTGTGTTTTTATGAATTGAAATAAATCAACTTGATTGGTGGTTTGATTTGCCCCAGTTTTTCTAAGCCGTTCAGGTCTATCTGCGGTGATGATTAGTAAATGATTTTCGCCATGCACCGATTCAAGTGCTGCTGGTAGGAAGTTAGCTGCTGCTGTTCCACTTGTGCAAATCACAGCAACATAATTATTACTTGCTTTCGAGATACCAAGGGCAAAGAAAGCAGCTCCTCGCTCATCGATTTTTACATGCAAATCAATTAGTTTTTTATCAGCAGCTTCACCGAGCGCGATTAATAATGGCGCATTTCGAGAACCAGGAGAAACAACAAAATCACTTACACCCAATTCTATTAATTGCCTGACTAATGAGTGAGCCAGTTTGGTTGAATTAATCAAATTAAGCCCTCTCGATAAATTTGCTCAATTCTATTCTGCCACCAAAGTTGGCGCTCTGGTTTTGCTTTGAACTGGTCCAATAAGTCTGGCTCAATTTTTCTATTTTTTAATTTACCTTCAAATACTACAAATGGATTAGTAGTTATATCTGACTTAAAAAATGAAGCGGTTCCTAACCCGCACGGTCCATATACATTTGGAACTGATTGAGCTAAAGCTAGACCATGTGATATTCCTATACTGCTGTCTAAGGCACTTGAAACCACCACTGGTAAATTTATCTTCTCAATAATTTCTAAAGCAGATTTGATTCCCCCTGTTGGCGCCCACTTTATTACAGCTACATCGGCAATCTCTTTAAGCTTAGAAAAATCATTATTTATGTGCTTTCTAATTGACTCATCAACAGCAATTTTCAGTTTAGTTTTCTTGCGAAGTTCTAATAGATCATCAATATCACTACAAGGTTGCTCTATATAGTCAATACTTGCACCAAAGTCTTTTTCATAATCACTTAAATTACTTATTGCTTGCGTTAAACTCCATTTACCGTTTATATCTAGTCTAATTTTTGCTTCTGGAACAATACTTAAAACCTCTACCAATAAATCTTGGTCTTGCCTAAAGTTATCTATTTTAATTTTTACTGTTTTACAACCAGGAAATTTATCTAATATGTTTTTAACTTCACTGATAGATGTGCGGGGAATAGTTGCATTAATCTCAATATCTTCACGAATTTTTTTAGGAGCTTCATCACAAGCACCCTCTAATGCTGCTTTTAGCCAAATTGAAGATTCTTTAACCCCATATTCAAGAAATGGCGAAAACTCACTCCAGCCCTTAGGTCCTTCAAATATAGCGATCTCTCGAGTTTTAACCTCACGAAAAATTATATTTAAAGGTAAGTCAACAACGTGTATTGCATACGGAAACATAATTAAGGTCGTTTAGGAAATTTATTAAAGTTTGGCTCACGTTTTTCTTGATAAGCGTTACGTCCTTCTTGACCTTCCTGTGTTAGATAAAAAAGCAGTGTGGCATCGCCGGCTAATTGCTGAACACCTGCTAAACCATCATCAGCTGCATTAAGGCTTGCCTTTAACAATCTAAGTGCCATTGGTGAGTGGCGAAGCATCTCTCTTGCCCAGGAAACAGTCTCTGCTTCTAACTCAGCTACAGAAACAACGGTATTAACTAATCCCATTTCAAGAGCTTCTTTTGCATCGTATTGCCGACACAGAAACCAAATCTCTCTCGCCTTTTTTTGGCCAACATGTGCGGCCAATAATCCTGCGCCATACCCGCCATCAAATGAACCAACCATCGGTCCTGTTTGCCCAAACTTTGCATTATCTGCTGCAATTGTTAAATCACAGACAACATGAAGAACATGACCACCACCGATAGCCCAGCCAGCCACCATTGCGATCACAGGCTTAGGAGTGCGGCGAATTTGAACTTGTAAATCTAAAACATTTAATCTTCCAATTCCCTTTTTACTTAGTTCATCATCTCCAAGGTAGCCATCATCACCACGAACATTAATATCACCACCTGAACAGAATGCTTCACTACCTTCGCCAGTAAAAATGATTACACCTACTTGGTCATTATCGCGTGCTAAATTAAATGCTTCTGATAACTCAAAAAGAGTTTGTGGTCTAAATGCATTTCTAACCTCTGGACGATTGATAGTTATTTTTGCCATACCTTCAGCAGTTTGATATCTGATGTCGGTGAATTTCTCACCACCGACTCCAAGTTGCCATTTTGGTAGAGAACGCTCCCCAGGCTGTCTTTTTATTGGCTTACTCAAGATACTCTCCAAAGGTTCAAATAGGATTTATATAGAGATAGCCTACGGTGATTATGGAGGAAAAAAAACTGCGCTCACTAATCCCTATTCAGGCTGAGTGGTCAACCCCACAACTTCAAGAGAACATAGCATCAGCACTCGACGGTACGGGACCAGCCTTATCTACATCTGAAATTTCAATAGACAAAATTGATCAAGATATCGCTTTGGTTGTAAGTACATCAGGGTCCACTGGATCGACAAAATTGGTAGCAATTTCAAAATCTGCATTAATTTCATCGGCAAATGCAAGTAATAAATTCCTGGGTGCTGGAATTGGAGATACCTGGTCACTACTTCTACCAACTACTCATATCGCTGGACTTAATGTAATTATTCGAGCAACTGTTCTTGGAACTCGCGTTATTGATAATAGGAATTCAACTTCATATCAAGATGCTGATTTTGTATCAATAGTTCCGACACAACTCTATAAAGCGGTTAACAAAGACCCAAAATTGCTGGAGCATTTAAATGCCGCAGAGACGGTGCTGGTAGGTGGCAGCCACTTAGACCTTAATCTTAAAAAAGAAGCCGAAACTAAACATGTGAAGATAGTTACAACTTATGGCATGACTGAAATGTCTGGTGGCTGTGTTTATTCTCAAAAACCCCTGGAAGGTGTTGAATTTAAATTATCTACTGAAGGTTTAATTCAATTAACTGGACCAATGATGGCAACTGGTTACATAGATAATCAGGGCAAAATAAATCCATTTACAGATAATGATTGGTTTACCTCTTCAGATATTGGTGAGATAAATAATGGACTACTAAAGGTAATTGGTAGAACAGATGAAATGATCATCTCAGGGGGTGAAAATATCTCACTAGTATTTGTTGAATCAGAGATCAAAAAAATCTACCCTGACAGTGAGATTATTGTTTTTTCATTACCTGATGATAAATGGGGTGAAAAACTTTGTTTAGGAAGTAGCGATGATATTTCGCTCGAGTTAATAAAAAGCAAATTAGGATCCTTATTAACGCCTAAACAAATATTTAAATTTAGTTTTATACCAACAACAGCAATTGGCAAACCGGATAGAATTGCAGCATCAAAACTAGCACTTAAACTTGGAGAAAAAATTGAATAAGTGGATTGTAGGAGCGAGAGTAAAGACTCTGCCAGCTGCAGTTTCGCCAGTAATAATTGGCACTAGCTTTGCTAATGATATTGGTTGGTTTAAAGCCTTGTTAGCCTTAATAGTCTCTTGCGCTTTACAAGTTGGAGTTAATTATGCCAATGATTACTCTGATGGGATCAGAGGAACTGATACAAACAGGATAGGTCCAACAAGATTAGTTGCCTCTGGATTAGCAACTGCCAGTGCTGTTAAAAATGCTGCAATTATCTCTTTTGTTATAGCTGCAATTGCTGGATCAATCTTGTCAATGCTAAGTAATTGGTGGTTAATTGTTATTGGTGCAATTTCGATTTTAGCAGCCTGGGGATATACAGGCGGCAAAAAACCTTATGGTTATTTGGGTTTTGGAGAGTTAGCAGTTTTTGTTTTTTTTGGATTAGTGGCAACTATTGGTAGTTACTTTGTTCAAAGTGCAACAATTAACTGGCAAGTATTCTTACTATCTATTCCTGTTGGTTGTTTGTCTTGTGCAATTTTGGTCTTAAATAATCTAAGGGACCTACCGAAGGATAAAATGGTTAGTAAAAACACTTTAGCGGTCTTACTTGGGGATAAAAAGACACGCATTTTTTATGTCATTTTATTAGTAATTTCTCAGCTACTTTCAGTAATCTCATCAATTATCGACATAAAATTATTAGCTACGTTAATTTGTATTCCCCTTACATTTAACCTATCTATAAGGATACTTTCTGGAGTAAGTGGTGTTGAACTAATCTCAGTTTTAGCTCGCACAGCAAGTTTGCAACTGCTTTTATCGATCATTACTGCTGGTGCCCTATTTATTTAATAGAAAATTAGTATAAAATATAACCATGCTCAAATATCTAATTGTGTTTATTATAATCATTGATATTTATACTCTTGTTGACTGCGCTATTACTCCGCAAGAAAAAGTAAGAAGATTTCCTAAGTGGGCTTGGTTATTAATTATTGTTTTCACCGGTATTTTTGGCGATATAGCTTGGTTTATAGCTGGAAGGCCTAGAAAGCCAGGTCAAAACAGAGGTGGTAAGGGAAGAATAATTCCCCCTGATGACAACCCTGATTTTTTAAGAAAGTTATAAACCTGAGTAGGTATGTTTGCCAGTTCCCCAAACATTTATATAAACATAATTAAATAAAAAGGTTGATCCCGCTAATAGACAAAGCCAGGCCGCTTTCCTTCCACGCCAACCAATTGTGACTCTGGCGTGTAAATATGCAGCATACGCTACCCAAGTAATAAATGCCCATGTTTCTTTTGGATCCCAACCCCAGTACCTGCCCCAGGCAGCTTCTGCCCAAATTGCTCCTGCAATAACAGAAAAAGTCCAGAGCGGAAAGACTAATGCAATCAATCTATAAGAAAAATTGTCCAAACTTTCAAGTGTTGGAAATTTCTGCATCCAAATTGGACGAGCACCTTTTTGTTCATACCGATCCAAAATTAAATAAGTTGCGGCAATAAAATTAGCTAATAAAAATACTCCACCAGAAATAATTGCTGCAGACACATGGATAACCAGCCATGGTGACTTCAGAGCTGGAACTAAAGGTGCGCTGGGCCGATATAGCAATGTCACTGCAGTGCCAAGTGTCAACAAAATAGCAATAGCAGCAGGTAGTCCCAACCAACGCATTTGATATTTTTTAAGTGCATATAGATAAGCTATTGAAAAAGCTAATGTGCCAGTTATTGAAAATTCATACATGTTGCCCCAGGGCACACGATCGGCAGATATGCCTCTAAAGATAACTCCAGCCAATAAAAGCAATGTGCCAATAACCATGAAGGCAGATCCCAAACGACCAAGCCGTTCAGTTTTAGAAAAATCTAACTTAGTTTTTTTAACTAGTACCGCTGGAGTTTTGACTGACCAGGCAACTTCAACTGCATGGGCAAGAAAAGCCAATGCATAAATAACCATTGCAGCATAAATAAAGTTATTAGAAAGAAGAGCAGCAGATCTATCGCTCACTAGTTAGCTCCTTAACTAAGTCTTTAATTTCTTCATCTAGCCCAGGAATCTCATTTTTAGAAAGTCCAGCTATTTGAGTTTTTCTTCCTTGCTTTACCCAGATTCTTCGCTGTCTTGTAAACAATGAAATCAACAATCCTGAGATGGCAAGTATTGCACCAACTAATGAATAGATCTTTCCTGGATCACTTACTATTTGTAAATTAACCCAAGAATTCCATCCTGTAAATGTGATGCTCCCCTCACCAAAATCAAAAGTTTCGTTTAATACCAATGCTTTCAGCCCAATTCGCTCCATCTTTGAAGTATCAATTCGATAGACAGACTGAGGGACTCCTGAATCTAATCCAAGGTCACCCTTCCAGATTGAAAACAGCAATCTTGGATCCAAAACTTCCGGGTATGAAGAAAATCCACCTCGAACCGGATCTCTATCAGCAGTTGGTAGAAATGATCCAACAAAACCAATTTGTGGATCCATATCCGGAACTTTTATTGCTCCAATAGAAGAAAGATTACTATCCTGAGGTAAAAATGGTGTTGGACCTTCAAAAACTACTTTGCCTTGTTTGTCTTTAATAATAACTGAGGGCGAGTACCCATTTGCCTGTAAATAAATCTTAGTATTTCCATATGCAAGTGGTTTATTTACTTTAATAATTTTTATATCTTCTGCCGAGCCAACGGGATTAGCTGTCGAAACAGTTAATGTGTAATCGATAGGAGCGTTTGTAACAGAGTCGTATTGTGCCTGAAAATCCTTAACGGTAATTGAAAAAGGAGTTAATGAGTCTTCAGCCTGAAATTTACCAAAACCTAATATGTCGTAGGAAGTTGGAGTATTAATGAACCTATCCCCAACATTTAATATTGCATCTCCTCGGCTCCCGAGAAGTGAACCGATACCCACTCCAATAAGTACTAAAACTAAAGATAAATGAAATAGTAAATTCCCACTCTCGCGGGCATAGCCTTTTTCTGCAGAAATTGAATTTGCTTCACGCCTAATCCTAAAACCTTTACTTTTTAAATACTTTTCAGCCAGATCTAAGTCAATTTTTTTTATTTCAGTGAAATGATCTAACCGATCTAAATATTTTGGAGTTAATGGCGGCTTTGCACCAATTGCTTTTGCATGCTCAATACTGCGAGGTAGAACGCACCCAATTAGTGAAATAAATAAAAGAAGATATACGGCGCTAAACCATGGTGAACTATAAACTTCAAAAAAGCTAAAGCGATCTAACCAGGGTGCTAGAGATGGGTTATCAATAAAGTACTGCTTTACTTGAAGTGGATTTTGTGTTCTTTGAGGAAATATCGAGCCAGGTATTGCAGCTATGCCAAGTAGAAGTAACAAAATTAATGCAGTCCGCATACTTGTTAATTGACGCCAACACCATCTTAAAAAGGACCGGCTATCTAATAATGTAGTCATCAAATAACCGGAATAAAACCTGAAATTACATCTCTAAGTAGGTTCATTAACTGATCCCATAGATTACTTACTTGTAATACGCCTATCAAAATTAGTAGACCACCACCTACCTTGGTAACAATATGACCTTTGCGCGCTATAAATTTTCTAAATGGCTCAGCTTTGTCTAGAAAAAGTCCCATTAAAATAAAAGGTGAACCTAATCCTAAGCAGTAGGCCGCTGAAAGTATTGCGCCTCGTTGTGCAGTTGCACTCTCAAAAGCTAAAACTTGTACGGCCCCTAATGTTGGTCCAATACAAGGAGTCCAGCCAATTCCAAAAGCAAAGCCAATAAAGGGAGCAAATAGAAGTCCTGTTTTAGTCTTGATATTTGGCTTGTAACTCCTGTAAAACTTTTCATTGAATAAGAAAATAACTCCTAGGAATATAGTTAGTAATCCTAAAATTATTGATAAGAATCTAGTATTTTCAATTATGTAGGAGCCAAGCTGGCCAAAAAATAATCCATAAGAAATAAAAAGGATGGTAAATCCTGCTACAAAAAGTACTGAGCCTAGTAATACTCGACCTCTACTTTTTACCTCTGCCATACCGGTGGCATATGAAAGATACCCAGGTACTAAAGGAATTACGCAAGGAGAAAAAAAGGAAACAAGTCCAGCCAAGATCGCAACGGCCATTGCTATAAGTAAATTGCCATCAAATACTATATTTATAAATAACTCACGCATCAGCCAAAACCTTTTCTAGCATTTTCTTCATTCCTGCAACAGTAACCTCACCACTTATTCGAACTGCAACCTTCCCATCTTTATCAATTATTAGCGTGGTAGGAATTGCATTTGGAATCAAAGATCCTCTAAAACCAACCAAAATTGAATCATCTATAAATGTAGGATAAGTTAAATTAAAATTCTCGTAAAAAGCTTTAGCAGAAGAAATACTGTCCCTAGTTAATATTCCAGCAAACTGAACTTGTGGATACATAATTGAAAAATCCTGAAGCACAGGCGCTTCAGCTCTGCAAGGAGCACACCATGATGCCCAAACATTAATTACGGTCACACGGTTTGATTCAAGAGTTAACATTTTAGAATCTAATGTTGGGCCAGAAATCTTTGGAGCACTTTTTCGATCTTCTTTTTCTAAAAAGAGTGAAATTCCATTACCAGAGATGAATGCATTTTCATTTTGAAGTGTTGTTCCATTATCACTTGTACATCCAGTCAAAATCAATGTTGTGAATAAAAGCGTTATAAGTTTCATACTTATTTTTGTAATAGATGCTTCGCTGGTTCTGAATAAGAGACTGACGAAATCATTCCATCGGTATTTAACTCAAATGATGTGACCGAAGCAAGAGAGCATTCTCGTTTTCTTGGGTCGTGTAATAATCGTCGGCCCTCGATTGCTGATCTTAAAATCCAGATTGGCAATTGATGTGATACGCAAATTGCATCCTTGCCGGACGCGGCATCTCTTGCTGCAAAAAGGCCCTTAAGCATTCTATTTATTAACTCTGTATATGGCTCCCCCCAGGATGGTCGCCATGGATTCCATAGGTAGCGCCAAGATTTAGGATGACGTAATACACCACTTCCTAATTCAAATTTCTTTCCTTCAAAAATATTACGAGCCTCAATTAAATTTGAATCTGTAGTTAATTTAAGATTATGGTTAGCAATTATTGGTGCAGAAGTTTCCTGCGCCCTCTGTAATGGCGATGAATGAATTGCGCCAAGATTTAAAGTCTTTGACCATTCGGCCACAGCGTGCGCCATTTCAAGACCACGATCACTCAACCTCCAACCAGGTTGAAGTCCATATAGAATTTTTTCAGGATTGTAGACTTCACCATGTCTAACAAAATGAATGGTTTGCCCCATAAGCCAAGCATAAAGCAGAAGAATTAATGTGGGTTCGCTAGGGTAGTGAGATGGCGCTCATACAAAAGCGAGTTGCGTTTTTTGATGTTGATAACACCCTATTAAAAGGCTCGACCCTATTTTTTCTAGGTAGAGGTATGTATCAAAGAGGGTTTTTTACAAAGAAAGATATCTCAGCATTTGTTCTAGCTAATTTAAGGTATCGACTTACTGGAAAAGAAAATAGAGATGAAATAGTTAGATTTCAAAATGCTGCCTGTGAATTTATTAAAGGACATAATGTTGTCGAAATTGAAAAAATTGGTCAGGAAATTTATGAAGAATACGTATCCCCTGCGATATGGCAGGGAACGGTAGAAATTGCTCAGGAGCACCTTGCTAAAGGGGAAGAAGTTTGGTTAGTTACTGCAACCCCTTTAGATATGGCTAACTTGATGGCTAAGCGATTAGGTTTTACTGGAGCCTTAGGGACAAAAGCTGAAACTAAAGATGGTATCTACACTGGAAAAATGATTGGAAATCTTTTGCACGGTAGAGAAAAAGCAGTAGCAATTAAAGAGTTATCCCAATCGGAAAGCTTTGATTTGAAAAATTGTTATGCGTATTCAGATTCACACCATGACATCCCTTTGCTTGAATCGGTTGGAAACCCTAGGGTTATAAATCCAGATACGTTATTAGAAATTAGGGCTTATAGAGATAATTGGCCGGTATATGATTTTAGGAGAGCTCGTAAGTTAAAAAAGTTAATTGGTCCTACTGCAGGTAGGTTGGCAGCCTTTGCCTCCCTGATATCTCCTCGAAGATTAAGAGGTAAATAGCCCACTCAAAACCCGAGTAAAGTAGGCCAGTTATGTCAAAACTTGCTATTACTTTTGCCGATGAACTTCGCGCACGTTCTGATGACGATTTAGCCGCACTCTTTAAATTTAGACCTGATTTAGTGACACCCGTTCCAAATGACTTCACTTCACTAGCTGCCAGAGCTACTTCAACTCCCTCTTTAGTAAGAGCTTTAGACTCTTTAAATCAATGGCATTACCAAATTATTGAAGCTGCTTGTGTATTAGCTGAACCCTTTAAGAAATCTGAATTAGTTAATATCACTAGCGAAGAAAGTACATTCGCATTAGATTATTTATGGCAGATGGGTTTACTTTATAAAGAGGGTAATAACTATCGGACTCCAATAAATCTAAAATTATTAATTGGAGATGAACCGGTGGGGCTGGGGCCAGAATCGGGCGGGAAAGTAGATCTAAATAAATTAAAGGATGTTCCAAAACCCTCTGCGGAAGTATTATCAAAACTAATTTGGGGACCACCTAGAGGGCAAATATCAAATATCAAAAAGCCAGGCACTGCAATCGGTTGGCTGCTGGATAATAATATTTTAATTGCTCTTGACTCAAATACTGTTGCTCTTCCTAGAGAGTATGCAATTAATCTAAGAGGGAATAAAGTCCACAAAGAGTTACATATAAAACCAAAGGTGCTCTCTGGTAAGAAGATAACTCAAAAGCAAATAGATCTGGCTGCAATAGCTAATATCTCAACTATTTTAAGATGGTGTGAAGAGTTTCTGCATAATCTATCTGATGAAACACCAACTGCACTGCGCACGGGCGGAATCGGTGTTAGAGATATGAAGCGAATTGCTGAACACCTAGGAGTAGAGGAAAGTTGTGTTGGATTTATTGCAGAGTTATGTTACTTAAGTGGATTAGTTGTTATTGATCCAGATGATCAAGTGCTTCCGACCTCAGCATTTGATATTTGGCTTTCAAAACCGCAGGAAGAACGTTGGTATTCATTAGTGGTTCTATGGCTAGATACTTCTCGAGTCAGTGGGTTAATTGGCAGGGCAAGTGATAAAAATATCGCACCACTTGGTCCAGAGCTTGATCGAGCTGGTGCATCTTTAATTAAACATACCACTCTAAAAATATTATTAGATAACCCTGAAACTGCACCAGAATTGGCATCTATAAGTGAAATAGTTAAATGGTGGAATCCACAGAGATTCAATGCTGAGTTTGTGGAATGGAGTTTAAGAGAAGCAGAGTGGCTAGGAATTACTGGTCAAGGTGCAATATCTGAATTTGGCAAAAATCTGTTAATTGCTAAAGATGATCTTGGCATTGAAAAAGCCCTACCAAAACCTGTTGACCATATTTTGATTCAAGCAGATAACTCTGCTGTTGCTCCGGGTCCTTTAACCCCTGAATTATCTGCCGAGATGGGAACTATTGCCGATATTGAAAGCCGCGGCGGAGCAACAGTTTATAGATTTAGTGAAGCTTCAATTAGAAGAGGGTTGGATCATGGCAAGACCGGTGATCAGATAAAAACATTTTTAACAAAGATATCAAAGACGCCAATGCCTCAGCCGTTGGAATATTTGATAGCCGATGTAGCTAAGCGACATGGAAGACTAAGAATCGGTTCAGCCCATACTTACATTAGATGCGAAGATGAAGGCTTAATCCAGCAAATTATGCATGATAGAAAATGTGAACACTTACGACTGAGAAGAATTGCACCGCAAGTATTAGTTGCAGACTTTGAATTAGATGAAGTTATTAGTGAACTTCGAGAGTTTGGTTATTTACCAGCAGCTGAGAATTCCAGTGGTGTATTACTTTCACAACCGAATCTGAGAAGAGCCAAATCAAGACCAAAGCCTCCAAGAATTATTTCTGAGTTCACCTCACCAAAAGAAAGCGTAATTACTTCAGCTGTTAAAACAATTCGGGCTGGCGAGCGCAGCCGTAAAGTTGAACCAATAGTGCCAGGCACATCATCTAATGAAACACTTGCATTACTAAATCAATTTATTGAAACTCAGCAAACCCTGGTAATAAGTTACGCCGATAACAATGGTGGTGTTAGTAATCGAATAATCGAACCAATTTCGATTTCCTTAGGAAGCCTCACCGCCCGCGATGAAACTACCGGTGAAATCACCCAGTTTCGCATACCTAGAATTAATGGTGTAGCGCCAACCGTCACCATTTCTGAAAATAAGGCAGACTTAGACCTATGAGTGCAATCTCAGACATCCAACGTCTAGTCGAGTGTGAATCCCCCACTGAGGATTTAGCTGCCTGCCATGCAGTTATAGATCTGGCAGTTGAAATTTCTAATCAAGTTTTGCCATCGAGTGCTGAGAAAATAATCGAAAATAATCGTCCGATCTTTTGGTGGGGTGCAAAAGAGCCAAAAATTTTATTACTTTGTCACTTAGATACCGTTTGGCCGAAAGCTTCATTCCAGCCAACTTGGCAGGTGAATGGCGACATTGCAACTGGCCCTGGTGTATTTGATATGAAAGCAGGTTTTATCCAAGCTCTTTACTCACTTGCTGGCATAAGTAATGCCCAAGACAAGGTGGCCTTGGTTGCTACTACTGATGAAGAAACCGGAAGTATCTCTTCAAAGGATTTAATTATTAAATTAGCTAAAGCCTCACAAGCAGTTTTAGTTTTTGAAGCATCCTTAGATGGCAAGGTAAAGACTGGGCGTAAAGGCACAGCGATGTATCAAATCACAGTTACAGGCAAAGCATCGCATGCTGGTTTAGAGCCTGAAAAGGGAATTAATGCCACAACCGAATTAGCTAAACTTGTTATGCAAATTGCTGCGTTAGAGAATCCAAAATTTGGCACAACTGCAGTACCAACAGTTATGCAATCTGGTACTACTACCAATACCGTGCCCGCTTTAGCTAAATTAGATATTGATGTTAGATCCTTTACCTTAGATGAATTAAACAGAATTGATAGCTCTATTAGATCGCTAAGTAGTGATATTGCAACTGTCGAAGTAAGTGGTGGAATTAATCGAAAACCACTTGAAGAATCTAGTACAAAAGAACTTTATGAAAAATTTGAAAAAGTTGCTAGTGCCCTAGGCTTACCCCCAATTGGTTGCGCAAGTGTTGGTGGTGCCAGTGATGGAAATATCGCAGCCGCAGCTGGAGCAAAGGTATTAGATGGTTTAGGTGCGATAGGTATAGGTGCGCATGCACCAAATGAATCCATAAAAATATCTTCAGTTGAGCCAAGAATTAAGTTAACCACCGCCTTTATTAATGAGCTGCTGAAATGAGTGATGGACCATTAATTGTCCAAAGTGATAAAACACTTCTACTAGATATTGATCACGTATTATCAGATGAGTGCCGCAGAGCAATCGCATCCTTTGCTGAATTAGAAAAATCACCAGAACATATTCATACCTATCGATTAACGCCACTTGGCTTATGGAATGCAAGAGCGGCCGGCCATGATGCAGAACAAGTAATTGATGTGCTCCTTAAATACTCTAGATATGCCGTTCCGCACTCACTCCTAGTTGATATAGCCGAGACCATGTCTAGGTATGGTCGATTGCGTTTGGAAGCACATCCAGTTCACGGATTAATCCTGGTTTCTAATGATCCAGCGGTATTAAAAGAGGTAACTAGAGGCAAAAAAATAGCACCAATGCTTGGATCACAATTAGATGATGAAACTATTGTGGTTCACCCCGGCCAGCGCGGTTTTTTAAAACAAGCTTTACTTAAATTAGGTTGGCCAGCAGAGGATTTTGCCGGTTATGTTGATGGTGAACACCATGACATTTCATTGCGGCAAGATGGTTGGCAGATAAGAAAATACCAAGAGCTAGCGGCTGAAGGTTTTTGGCATGGTGGATCTGGTGTAGTTGTGCTGCCATGTGGAGCTGGCAAAACCATAGTTGGCGCAGCCGCTATGGCACATGCCAAGGCAACTACCTTAATTTTGGTAACAAATACTGTGGCGGCAAGACAATGGCGTGAAGAGTTGATTAAGCGCACCGATTTAAACCCAGATGATATTGGTGAATATAGCGGTGCTAAAAAAGAGATTCGCCCAGTAACTATTGCCACCTACCAAGTAATGACCACTCGCAAAAAAGGAGTTTATGCTCACCTAGATTTATTTGATGCGATTGACTGGGGATTAATAATTTATGATGAAGTACACCTACTTCCTGCGCCAATATTTAGATTTACAGCTGATATTCAATCTCGCCGTAGATTAGGTCTAACTGCCACTTTAGTTAGAGAAGATGGCATGGAGGGGGAAGTTTTCTCGCTAATCGGGCCAAAAAGATTTGATGTGCCTTGGAAAGAGATTGAGGCTCAAGGTTACATCGCACCAGCTGATTGTGTTGAGGTAAGAATTACACTCACCGATGCTGAACGCCTTAATTATGCAACTGCTGAGCAAGAAGATCGATATAGATTTTGCGCAACCTCCCAAACCAAAAAAGATGTTGCAATTGCTCTTGCTAAACAACATGCTAATGACCAAGTTTTAGTAATTGGCCAATACCTGGATCAATTAGACCAGCTATCGGCAGAGTTAGGTGTGCCAGTTATTAAAGGTGAGACCCCGATAAAAGAGCGTGAGCGTTTATTTGCACTGTTTAGAAGTGGTGAAATTAAATGCTTAGTAGTATCAAAAGTTGCTAACTTTTCAATAGATCTACCTGAAGCCACAATTGCCATTCAAGTATCTGGAACCTTTGGATCAAGACAAGAAGAAGCTCAGCGACTTGGTCGAATTCTTAGACCAAAAGCAGATGGCAGAGGCGCACGGTTTTACTCACTTGTCGCCCGAGACACTATTGACCAAGATTTTGCACAAAATCGCCAAAGATTCTTAGCCGAACAAGGCTATGCATATCGAATTATCGATGCTGATGAGATTTTAAATAAAAATTAAGATTTTATAGCTGCTATAAACCTATCTAAATCTACCCGCCAATAGTCATGAATTTTGTTATCAATCAGGATTACTGGAACTTGCTCGCCATACTCTTTTTCAAGATCTTGCGAATCATCAATTAATTTTATTTCTAAATCGAAGTTAAACTCATTTTTAACAGATTTCACCTTGTCTACTGCAATCTCACACAAGTGACAGCCAGTTCTTGAGTAGATAGTTACTTTTTTCATCTAACTCCCAGATTAGATACTTTTTATTAGGTAGAAAGTATCGCTGATTATAAGCTTAGGGTGTTAATCTATCTTAATGCGCGTTAAATCCTTTCTCACCGCAATAGCAATAGCGCTCTCAATTAACCTTTTCCCAATATCAAATGCCTCATCTCTTGAGATAAAAGTTGCACCAGCTGGTTGGGTTTCACTTTATGCTTCCGATACAGGAAATTTTACGCCATCAGTGCCAAGAGTTTTTTCGGCCAACCTAGAGAAAAAAAGTAAATTTCTACCAATTTATAATAATGTTCCAGATATAGCCAGGCAGGCAGTACAAGCTGCAATAGATATTTGGTCTGAGAATTTTGTTTCATCTGTTCCCATAAATGTAAATATCACTTGGAGCAAACCAGTTAACAATTCTGTTTTGGCCTCGGCAAGTGCTAAGAATGTGTTCGCAAACTTCAATGGTGCACCCGATAGGACTCTTTATTACACATCTGCTTTAGCAAATGCATTAGCTGGTAGAGATTTAGATCCTAATGATGTTGAGTTAGAAATCGATATTGCATCAACTGCCAATTGGTATTTCGGAATTGATGGAAATTGTCCACCCAGAAGTTATGATCTCGTCTCAGTAATTCTGCATGAGATGGCACACGGGCTTGGATTTATGTCTGGTAGTTATTACGACCAGGCAAGTGGTGAGGGAAGAATTCTTCAACCAACACCATTTGATGCCTATGCTCAACTTCCCGATGGCAGGCGATTAGTTGATATGCCTTCACCCTCACTTGAAGCTGGCAAAGCAATAACATCAACTTTGTATTGGTCTGGTGCCAATGGTGTTAAGGCTAATAATGGCGTTAAGCCACTTCTTTATACCCCAGCAGTTTATGAACGGGGCTCATCAGTAAGTCACTTAGATGAAAAAACTTTTTCTAATGCTGGTGAAAATGCTGCAATGACACCAAATTTAGATGCCGGTGAGGTGTTTCATTTACCTGGCTCTATTGTGCTCGGCATATTTGAAGATTTAAGACAAAAGCCACCTGCTGGAAAAATAACTGGTGTTCCAGATTCACCGCAGAATGTAAAGGCGTTTGTGAGTGATAAAAGTGCAATCATTAAATTTGATCCACCACCAAATTTTAGGTTTGCCCAAATAGATAATTACACTATTGAAAATTTACAAACTGGAGAAATCACTACCGCAACTGAAAGCCCAGTAGTTATGACTGGCCTGAAAAATGGCAGTAAGTATGTATTCTCAGTTTCTGCAGTAAACAGTGGTGGTTCATCGGTGGCAATAAAGAGCAATCAGGTAATTCCAGAAGCTGCGTGGAAAAGCAGTATTCTCGATAAGAATGCAGATGCTAAATATTTAGCTCGAGCTATATTTGCAGGAAAGCCAGTAGTTGCATATACCGATAGCAAAACTGGTGATCTAAAACTAGCCACCTTCAATAACAAGTGGATTATCTCAGTAGTTGATGGCAACAGCGTAAATTCAGGCCGAACCCAGAATAATGTTTCTGGCTATGTTTCGATGTGCACATCTAGAGAAAATAAGAAAGATTTATTACATATTTTTTATACAGATTTAACAGATAAAGATCTTAAATACGCCTTATATGATGGCAAAAAGTGGAGGTACGAAATAGTTGATGGAAATGGCGAGCGTGCACAAGATTACAAAGAAGTAGTTAGAGTCCGTGGAGCTTCAGATGTATCAATTTCTAATGCATGCGCCGTTACTAGTGATGGTGTTCAGGTTTTTTACCGAGATGAATCACAAGGAATTTTACTAGGAGCAGTTAAACAAGGTAGCGAATGGATATATGAAATTGTAGATGGTGAGAAAGATACTGAGAACAGAACAACAGGAGATGTTGGTTTTCACTTAAAAGCATCTATTAAGGGAGATCGAGTACATCTTATTTATGATTCAGTAAAAGGTTTTGATGCAGAAAAAAATGTGACTAGAGGTGAAATTAGATACGCTACCCGAAGTAGTGCATCTTCACTTGACTGGGAGTATAGAAACTTAGATCTACCAAGTGATCGAGTTTATGCGGCAGGTTATGATGTTGCGGTTTACAACTCTGCAAAGGGAGTTGAAGTTGGCTGGTTTACAGCTGGTGGCGCATTATTCCCAAATCCTGATTCATTAAAGTATCAAGAATTAGATTCATTAACACCCAAATCAATCCAACCTAATTCTCATGGAACTCCCAACTCTCCTATTTCAATAGATTCAAAATCTATTTTATTTAGTTGTGAACTAAGGCTTTGTGCTTTAAATAAATCAAATAACTTGACCACTTTGATTTCAAAAGGAAGTATCCAAAAGGGTGGAAAGAGTGAGTGGATAACTGTAAATAAAATCAGATACGCCATTGCTGGCGTATCTGGAAAACTAACTTTGTTTAAATCTTAAATACTATTTTGCGTTACGTCGTTGAATTCTAGTTTTCTTAAGTAGTTTTTTATGTTTCTTTTTTGCCATGCGCTTGCGACGCTTCTTAATTACTGAACCCATTTTGCTCCTTAAAGTTTTTACCTGATGAGATAAGTTTACTGGTTAATCAATACTAAACCAAAACTTTTACCCGAGTCGGTTATCAAAACTGTCCCAATTTCTGAATCTGTATCAATAGCGACCGCTGGGGCAGATAACGTATAGGAAGAAATTATCTCTCCCTTTTTCCCAAACTCTAAAACCACCGGAGTTGCAACTTTAGGTTTCCACTTAGGAATTCCCTTGATCACACCGGTGGAAACAAATGAGGCCCAAGAATTTTTACCTACTGCTACTAGCGCCGATGACCTACTTAAATAGCGAACATTCCATACCGGTTTACTTAATGCTGAAAATTTAGTAATTGCTGCCTCTGACCTATTTGAATAGCTAACTCTGCCACCTTGGAACAATCCAGAATCTATCGAGTCCCAACTCCTGCTGGTGCTCTTTAATGTTGCTCTTGCAACTTGCTGTACTAATCCTAAATCTGAAATTCTTAAAGTTATTGCATCTATTTTACCAATTGGTTTAGCTTTTAAGATTTGGTCACTGCTACTACCTACCGCTGTGAAACTTAAATCCTTATTGATTATGGCAGAATTTATCTGAGTGAATTTGCTACCTATTTTTATAATTTCAGAAAAAACACCAGTTTTAGATAATGAAATATAGAAGCCTTTAGTTAAAGATTTTTCATAAATATTTCCAAAGAGTACTAATTTGCCATTAGCTACAAATATTTTATTGGGCAGCACAACGGCATCTGTACTGTATTCAAAACTATTGATTATTACCCCAGTATTACTAACCTGCCAGATCCTAATTTTGTTAATAGGTGTAGGTGTTTGAGGTGCTGGTGTAATTGGGACATTATCTGGATTTAAAACATTAGGCGGATTTACTGGTGTTGCTTGAGAGGAGTAAGTATTACTTGCGCCAACAACCCAAATGCTGCCATCTTGATCGGCAGTTAAAGCTGTTGCGATTTCATTAGCCTCAGAACCTAATCTTAAACTCCAGTTTTGAACTCCACTTCTTGAATAACTTGTTATAAACCCATCACTTAATCCACTTAGTTGTCCGGGTATCCAGATAGAACTAATTGATTCTGTAGTCCCTGCTAAGAAAATATTATTATTTTCTACCAAAACTTCTCTAATTTGATCATTGGCTAAATATGGAAGCTCAAATAATGTTTTAGTACTTTTTATTGAAACTGCAGCTGCAGTATTTGGAAAAACCAATAATAAAATCAAGGATAAAGATAAAACTTTTTTCAAGCCAACTCCTGCGACCTCTTTTTAGCAGCTGTCATCGCTTCATTAATAATGTCATCTAGCTTTCTCGTTGAGAACACTTCTAGTGCTGCAGCTGTGGTTCCATTTGGGCTAGTTACATTTTTTCTTAAAGTTGCTGCATCAATTCCACTTTCTTGTAGCATTGCTGCAGAGCCAACAATTGTGCCGATTGCAAGCTTTGTAGCAATTTCTTCACTTAACCCGAGCTTGACACCAGATTTAACCATTGACTCAACAAAACTAAAAAAGTATGCAGGTCCTGAGCCACTTACTGCTGTAACAGCATCTTGTTGCGACTCGTCTACTTCAAGCACCAAGCCAGTACTAGAAAGCAATTCTTTGGTTAAATCTAAGTCAGCTTTAGTAGCAAAGGATCCAGCCGAAATTACCGACACACCTTTGCCAATTTGGGCAGGAGTATTAGGCATTACTCTGACAACAGGATTTTTTGATTCAAGTAGGGTCTCAATAAATTTGCTTGTCTTACCAGCAGCAATTGAAATCACCAATGTATCGTTCTTTAAACTTCCACTAATCTCCTTAAGCACATTTTCTAAGTCTTGAGGTTTAACCGAAAGAAATATAACTTCACACTTTTGAGTTATCTGACTTAAGCTCAAATTCTCGACGTTGAACTGGCTTGTAACCTCAGCGGCTCGCTCTAGGTTTTTTTCACTTATATATATTTGGTTTGCCTTGATTGAAGAACTTAATAATCCCCTAATCAAAGAGGCGCCCATAATGCCTGCACCGATGAAGCCAATACTCTTTTTATCAGCGGCCTGGTTCATACTTAAAGCCTACCCAATTAGTCTTTACTCTTGCTTGAGCCTAAACTGCGACTCTATGAAATCTACCAAGAAGTCCAACTCAAAATTATCTAAGAATGAATTTCCCTCAAATTTTGCGCGTGATTGGGTCGAATTTTTAAACCCAGATAATTCTGAGGAATTTTTTAAGTGTGACTTAACCTGGTTAACCTCTTATTGGCAATGTATCTATGGAAATGGCTGTTGTGGGATTGATGCAGATAAACCAAATGCTGGCTGCTGCTCAGATGGCGCCTACTACACAGGAAAAGAGGATGAAGAGCGAGTTCTAAAGGCTGCTAAGAAATTAACTAAATCTGAGTGGCAATTTTATGATCAGGCTCATTCAAAATCAAATAAAAAATTAAATATCAGTGAAATCGGATTAGATAAAGACCGTAAGACTAAAAAAATTGACGGCTCATGTATTTTTCTAAATCGAGTCGGGTATGAAGCTCCTGGTTTTACTGGAAAGTTTGGATGTGCATTACACCATTTATCTAAAAAGGAAGGCTCTCACCCAGTAGAGACTAAACCTGATATTTGTTGGCAACTGCCATTGCGCAGATATTGGGAAGTAAAAGAAATCGGTAGTAAAAAATTTACAGTTGTAGTAATTGGTGAGTATGAAAGATTAGCTTGGGGTGAAGGCGGAGAAGATTTAGATTGGTACTGCACAAGTAACTCAGAGGCTCACATTGGAAAAATTCCGGTTTACCAATCAAGCAAGGTTGAATTAGTGACGATGATGGGCAAATCTGCATACTCTGAACTAGAAAAATTGTGTGACGCTCGAATGGCTGCAATTGCAGCTACTAAAAAAGCGCAAAAAAAGCGAGAATTGCCACTATTTGTAATACACCCAGCGACAAAGGCTGTGCAAGAACAGCGATAGTCAGTGCCAGCCATTAGATTATTGCCATGGCAAAAGCTCCAGCAAAAGATCCCTTTAGATGTGTTGAGTGTGGCTGGAGTGCAACAAAATGGGTTGGTAGATGTGGTGAATGCCAAGCGTGGGGAACAGTTGAAGAAATATCTGCACCTAAAAAACTTTCACTAGTTGCAGGAAATGTAACGAGCGCTGCTAGACCAATAGGTGATGTTGATTTAGCAAGTGCAAAAGCCAGATCAAGTGGTGTTGGTGAGTTAGATAGAGTTTTAGGTGGTGGTTTGGTTCCTGGAGCTGCAATATTGCTTGCTGGCGAACCTGGGGTAGGAAAATCAACCTTATTACTAACTGTTGCAGCTGAGACAGCAAAACAAGGAATTCTTTCACTGTATATAAGTGGTGAAGAATCTGCCTCACAAGTGCGACTGCGAGCAGAGCGACTTAATGCAATTGATAAAAATTTATGGCTGGCAGCTGAGTCAGATTTAGGCGCTGTTATCGCTCATATTGATTCAGTTAAACCAGAGCTATTGGTGATTGATTCAATCCAAACAATCTCAAGCTCAACAGTTGATGGTGCCCCAGGTGGTGTTACTCAAGTACGGGAAATTGCAGCGGCTTTAATTCGAATAGCAAAAGAACGATCTATAACTCTGGTATTGGTTGGGCATGTGACTAAAGATGGATCTATTGCTGGGCCTCGCTTGCTTGAACACTTGGTAGATGTAGTGCTTAATTTTGAAGGAGAGCGCCATTCAAGGCTTAGATTAATTAGAGCAATAAAAAATAGATTTGGTGCATCTGATGAAGTTGGTTGTTTTGATTTAAATGATTCCGGAATTGTTGGACTGCCAGATCCAACTGGTTTATTTACCTCTCGCCATACAGATCCAGTACCAGGAACTTGTGTAACTGTGGCACTCGAGGGAAGGCGAGCATTGTTAGCTGAAATTCAAGCGTTAGTAAGTGTTGCCAACTCAGATGGTCGAGATTGGGGAAACTCCAGGCGCGTAACTAGTGGATTAGATAACTCACGGACAGCAATGACACTGGCAGTTCTTGAATTAAGAGCTGGTATAAAAATTTCTGGCCGAGATGTTTATGTTGCCACAGTTGGTGGCATGAAAATTAATGAACCATCGGCTGATCTGGCAGTTGCGCTTTCGGTTGCATCTGCAGCTAAAGGCTTAGCCCTGCCTGCTGATTTAGTTGCAATTGGTGAAGTTGGATTAGCAGGAGAAATTAGAAAAGTAACTGGCATTACCCAGCGAGTTCAAGAAGCTGCCAGATTAGGATTTAAACGAGCCATCGTTCCAATGGGAAGTGATTTAAAAATAGCTGGTATGGAAATCTTAGAAGCAGCTAGGGTTGAACAGGCAATAAGTAAGGTAAAAATTAATTAGTTGCTTCTGCTAAATCCCCTGGCGTATCTGGCATTGTAGATTTTGCAGCACCTTTAAAGGTAAAAGTCGCTGCATCGGTATCATCTGACACATCTACCAAAATTATTTCACCAGCTTTTAAATCACCAAATAGCATCTTTTCAGATAACACATCCTCTAGTTCGCGCTGAATTGTTCGGCGAAGAGGGCGAGCTCCTAATACTGGATCATAACCACGCTTTGCCAGCAAGGCCTTTGCAGCTGGAGTCAGCTCAATGCCCATATCTTTGTTGCGCAGGCGCTCATCTAAATGAGCAACCATAAGGTCAACAATTTTAACAATTTCCTGCTCAGTTAACTGATGGAAGACAACAATGTCATCAATACGGTTTAAAAATTCTGGACGGAAGTGAGTTTTCAATTCATCCCCCACCTTTGCTTTCATGCGCTCGTAACTTCCCTGCGCATCGGCCACATTAGCAAATCCGAGTGAGAGTGATTTAGAAATATCTCTAGTTCCAAGGTTTGTTGTCATAATAATTATGGTGTTCTTGAAATCAACCACTCGACCTTGTGAGTCTGTTAATCGACCATCTTCTAGTACTTGTAGTAATGAGTTGAAAATATCTGGGTGCGCCTTTTCAATTTCATCAAATAACACAACAGAGAATGGGCGTCGACGTACTTTTTCAGTTAGCTGCCCGCCATCGTCATATCCAACGTAACCAGGAGGAGCGCCAAATAATCTAGAGGCGGTGTGTTTTTCAGAGTACTCAGACATATCAAGTTGAATCAATGCATCAGCATCACCAAACAAGAATTGAGCAAGCGTTCTTGAAAGCTCTGTCTTACCAACTCCAGATGGGCCGGCAAATATAAATGAACCACCAGGACGCTTAGGATCTTTAAGGCCTGCTCGTGTTCGGCGAATTGCTTGAGACAAAGCTTTAATTGCTTGGTCTTGACCAATTACGCGGCGATGTAACTCTTCTTCCATACGAAGCAAGCGAGCAGTCTCAGCCTCAGTTAACTTAAAGACTGGAATTCCGGTTGCAGTTGAAAGTACTTCAGCAATTAATTCTTCATCAACTTCAGCAACAACATCAAGATCGCCAGCTTTCCAATTTTTCTCGCGCTCAGCTTTTTCAGTAATTAAGCTCTTTTCTTTATCGCGCAAAGAAGCTGCCTTCTCAAAATCTTGGCTATCAATTGCAGACTCTTTTTCCTTACGGGCTGAGGCAATTTTGTCATCGTACTCCCGAATTTCAGGCGGAACTGTCATTCTTCGGATTCGAAGACGTGAACCAGCCTCATCAATTAAATCAATTGCTTTATCCGGCAGGTGGCGATCTGAAACATAACGATCAGCCAACGTAGCTGCAGATACTAAAGCACCATCTGAAATTGAAACTTTATGGTGGCTTTCATAGCGATCGCGAAGTCCTTTTAGAATTTCAATTGTGTGTGCAACTGTTGGCTCAGAAACTTGAATAGGTTGGAAACGTCGCTCAAGCGCCGCATCTTTTTCTAAATGTTTACGATACTCATCAAGTGTGGTGGCGCCAATAGTCTGTAACTCACCCCGAGCCAACATTGGCTTCAAAATAGATGCTGCGTCAATCGCACCTTCAGCTGCGCCAGCTCCGACTAAGGTATGAATTTCATCAATGAACAAAATGATATCGCCACGAGTTCTAATCTCTTTTAATACTTTCTTTAATCTTTCTTCAAAATCTCCACGATAACGAGAGCCAGCAACTAAAGCTCCTAAATCTAAAGAATAAAGTTGTTTGTCTTTTAAAGTCTCTGGAATATCACCCTTAACAATTGCTTGTGCTAAACCTTCAACAACTGCAGTTTTACCAACACCAGGCTCACCAATTAGAACTGGATTGTTCTTTGTTCTGCGGGACAAAATTTGCATTACGCGTTCAATTTCTTTTTCGCGCCCAATTACTGGATCTAATTTTCCTTCACGAGCTGCTTGTGTCAGGTTTCTACCAAACTGATCCAAAACTAAAGATGTTGAAGGCTGCCCTTCAGCTGGGCCGCCAGCTGCAACTGCTTCCTTGCCTTGGTAACCAGATAGCAATTGAATTACTTGTTGGCGAACGCGAGATAAGTCAGCACCAAGCTTTACTAGAACCTGTGCCGCAACGCCTTCACCTTCTCTGATTAATCCCAAAAGAATATGTTCGGTGCCAATGTAGTTGTGTCCTAATTGCAGCGCTTCGCGCAGTGAAAGCTCTAAAACTTTTTTGGCTCTAGGTGTAAACGGAATATGTCCTGATGGTGCCTGTTGTCCTTGGCCAATTATTTCTTCAACTTGGGAACGAACTGCCTCTAAAGAAATTCCTAAAGACTCAAGCCCTTTAGCCGCAACGCCTTCACCCTCATGGATTAAACCCAAAAGAATATGTTCGGTGCCAATGTAATTGTGATTGAGCATGCGTGCTTCTTCTTGCGCTAAAACAACAACGCGACGAGCACGATCGGTAAACCGCTCAAACATCGATGACACCTTTCTTTATATGAAATAGCCTAATGGTTAGGTAGGACCTTACGCACATAGATTTGGCTGTGAATAACTACCTAAATTGGGCTACTTACCGCTGTATAACAATACATCCAGCCCGTTTATGCCCAAAATTTAGAGAATTTTAAGCATTCGGGTATTCCCAAGAGTGTTGGGTTTAACACTTTCTAGCTCCAAAAACTCTGCAATTCCATCATCATAAGAACGCAATAGCTGTGCATAAACATCTGGCTCAACCGGCGTGCCTTTGATTTCATTAAAACCATGTGAGCCAAAAAATTTTGTTTCAAAAGTTAAGCAAAATACTCGCTTAACGCCAACTATTTTTGCTCTTTCAATTATGTTCTCTAGTAATTGATGTCCGATACCTTGACCATGAAAATCTTGTTTAACTGCAACAGTTCTAACCTCAGCTAGATCTTCCCACAAAACATGTAGTGCGCCGCAACCAACTACTTCGCCATCCACCTCTGCGACTGAAAATTCTTGAACAGTTTCATAAAGGGTAACAGTTTCTTTTGCAAGCAACCTACGTTCGCCAATGTAGTGAGAGACAATCTCTCTAATTTTCTTAATGTCTGAAGTTTTTGCAGGTCTTATTAAAGTGGACACTACTCATCACCACTTGTTGGTTTAACTAATGGAAACAAAATAGTTTCCCTGATACCTAGACCAGTTAATGCCATTAACAATCTATCGACACCCATTCCCATTCCACCCATAGGTGGCATGCCATACTCCATAGCTTTCAGAAAATCTTCATCAACTGCCATAGCTTCTAAATCGCCACTAGCTCCTAGTTTAGATTGTTCAACTAACCGCTCGCGCTGAATTACTGGATCAACTAACTCTGAGTAACCAGTTGCTAGCTCAAAGCCTTCAACATATAAATCCCACTTTTCAGCAACTCCTGCTACTTCACGATGGGCTCTCACTAGTGGTGAGGTATCAATTGGAAATCCCTTAACAAATGTTGGTTTAATTAATTTATCTTTAGCTACATGCTCAAAAATCTCTTCGGCTAACTTTCCAGTAATCCACTTTGGATCAATTTTTATACCGAGTTTTGTAGCAATTTTCTTTAGCTCTTCATTACTAGTTAGTGCTGTTATCTCTTGGCCAACACCTTCTGAGATGGCATCAAATAACGAAATTTCATTCCACTTTCCGCCTAGATCAATCTCTCGACCATCAAAATGTTTTACAGTATGTGAACCAAAAACATCCTTGGCCGCTTGCTGTACTAATGTCTTAGTTAAATCAGCCATGCTATTCCAGTCACCATATGCTTCATAAGTTTCAATCATCGCAAACTCAGGTGAATGAGATGAGTCAGCTCCTTCATTACGAAAATTCCTATTTATCTCATAAACTTTTTCCAAACCGCCGACTACACATCTTTTTAAATATAACTCTGGGGCAATCCTTAGGAATAGATCCATCTCATAGGCATTACTAAAAGTTTTAAATGGTCTAGCGGCTGCACCCCCATGCATTACTTGCAACATTGGTGTTTCAACCTCTAAAAAACTCCTTGTGTTAAAAGTATTTCGAAGTGAGCGCATAACTGCAGGCCTCAGGCGGGCATTACTTCTAGCTTCAGGTCGAACAATTAAATCTACATATCTCATCCGAACGCGACTTTCTTCAGAGAGTGGCTTGTGCTCTACTGGAAGTGGTCTAAGTGATTTTGCAGCTAATGCGAATGAGTTTGCCAGGATTGATAACTCGCCTCTTTTTGAGGTAATTACCTCACCAGTTACAGAAACTATGTCACCTAAATCGATCTCTGTTTTCCATATTTCTAATTGATCTTCGCCGATTTTATCTAGTGAAAACATAGCTTGCAGCTCTGTGCCATCGCCTTCCCGCAAATTTGCAAAGCATAATTTTCCAGTATCTCGTTTAAAAATTACTCGCCCTGTTACCGATTCAATAATTCCAGTTGAAACATCAATTGGTAAATCTTTATGCTTTGATCTGATCTCTGAAAGTGATGAAGTTCTAGGGACCGCAACTGGATATGGTTCAGCACCACGCTTTAAAATTGCGGCACGCTTTTCTCGCCGAATTCTCAATTGCTCCGGTAGATCATCCTCATCAGCCATAATGTGTTAAATCCTATCGCTGCTGGCTGCTGTTATGAATTAATTACGCTCATATACTAAGCGCAATCCAATGAGTGTTAGATCTGGCTCATGAAATTCAATACTTTCGCTAATACCCAGCACTAGTGGTGCAAGTCCACCAGTTGCAATCACTGATACATCACCTGAATTTGGATATAGCTCTTCAAGTTCATCAATAATTCGATTAACCAAGCCATCTACTTGGCCAGCAAAGCCAAAAATAGTTCCAGATTGCAGCGCCTCTACGGTATTTTTACCAATTACTGATTTTGGCTTAATTAGTTCTACTTTTCTTAACTGAGCTGCCCTAGCGGCAAGAGCTTCGACTGAAATTTCTATCCCTGGTGCTAATGCTCCTCCTAAAAATTCACCCTTAGGCGAGACAACATCTAAATTTGTTGAGGTGCCAAAATCAACCACAATAGCTGGCCCATCTTTCCCGTATAAAGTAGATGCACCTAAAGTATTAACTATTCGATCTGCACCAATCTCTTTTGGATTATCAACTAATAAAGGTACGCCAGTCTTTACGCCAGGTTCAATAATCACACTTTTTAAATCAGAGTAATGATCATTTACTAGTTTTCTTACCTCGCGTAATACCGCAGGAACTGTTGAACAAATTGCAATACCTGTAATATCAAATCCTTCTACCAATGAACTGTATTGCAGCCATAACTCATCTGCTGTATCCCTTGGATCTGTTTTAACTCGCCATGAGTGCTCTAAAACATCACCATTAAAAACTCCAAGCACAGTGTTGGTATTTCCTACATCTATTGCAAGTAACATTATTTTCCCTTTCTAAAATCTAGTCCGATGTCAAAAGCTGGAGCTGAGTGAGTTAATGCACCAACAGCTAAGTAATCAACCCCGGTCTGTGCATATGCTTTAGCATTTTCTAACGTTAGACCTCCTGAAGCTTCTAACTGAAATTTACCTTTTACTATTTCAACTGCTTTTTGGCACTCATCTACACTCATGTTATCTAGTAAAACTAAATTTGGCTGAAGTAAAATAACTTCAGATAATTGATCTAGGTTATCTACCTCTATCTCTAACTCTTTAGTTGGATATTTTTCTTTGATTAATTTAAATGCCTTCGTAATACTGCCAGCAGCAACAATGTGGTTATCCTTTAGTAATACTGAGTGAGATAGTGAAAGTCTGTGATTCTCTCCACCACCCATTTTTACGGCAAACTTTTCTAGCTGCCTAAGTCCGGGGGTAGTTTTTCTAGTATCTCTAATTTTGCATTTAGTCCCAGCTGTCTGCATTACCCATTTATTTGTTAAAGTTGAAATACCGCTTAAATGTGAAAGAAAGTTAAGTGCAGTTCTCTCGGCTAGTAGCAGTTTTTTTGTATTGCCTTGAGCTGTAATCAATACTTTCCCAGATTTAACTTGCATCCCTTCATCGACTAAAACTTCATAGTTATTAACTCCGCAGTACTCTAAAACAGCTGCTACAACATGTAGGCCACTGACAACTCCATCAGCTTTAGATATAAAGTCAGCTGTAGATACTTGTGAATCTGAAATTGTTGCATTCGAGGTTACATCATCACCTCCTGCTAAATCTTCAGCAATTGCATCTTTTACTTGTTGGAAAATATGATTTGGCGACAACCCCATCAATTTTAAATTATCTCTTAATTGATTCATTTGACTGGCTCCAATTCTGTCTTCCATTTTCCATTTGCATCTAGTTCGCCAGTAATTCGACATAACCATTCATCTGAAATATTAGGGTAATCACTTCGCCAATGTGAACCGCGAGACTCTTTTCTGGTAAGGGCAGAATTTACTATTGCTGTGGCAAGTAAGTGCAGGTTTGAAGCCTCCCAAGATTGTATTTCCGGTTGTTCACTTGTTAGTTTTGATAACTCACTTAAAGTTTGCATTGTTTTGCGTAAAGAAGCTTCGGTACGCATTACACCAGCGCCTTCACTCATTGAAATTTGTAACGTTAAAACAATTTTAGGGTCAAGCAAAGTAGTTCTGTTATCTTCGATTGGTTCTTCTTGATTTGGTAAATTCTTGGCTAATGCAGCGGCAATTCTGGCGCCAAAAACTAATCCCTCTAGTAATGAATTTGAGGCAAGCCGGTTTGCACCATGTGCGCCTGTACACGCTGACTCTCCACAAACATATAGCCCAGCTACTGAAGATTGCCCATCTAAATCAACTCTGACGCCGCCTGAAGCATAATGAGAAGCGGGTGCGACAGGTATTTTTTCAGTAGTTGGGTCAATCCCATTTGCTAGACATGAGGCATAGATTGTTGGGAATCTATTTTTAAAATCTTTTACTTTAGTTGCATCAAGCCATACAAAAGGTTGACCACTTTCTTGCATCTGATTGAAAATTTCTTTAGAAACAATATCTCTGGGAGCAAGGTCTGCTTGTGGGTGCTTACCAATCATAAATTGCTCATTCTTATGATTTAATAAAATAGCCCCTTCACCACGAACTGCTTCGCTGATCAATGGTTGTTGACCCCTATTCGCCAAATCTCGCCATAATACAGTTGGGTGGAATTGTATGAACTCAACATCTGCAACCTTAGCTCCTGCGCGTAAGGCCAAAGCAACACCATCACCAGTTGAAACTGAAGGGTTTGTGGTTTGTGAATAAACTTGTCCTAATCCACCAGTTGCAATTACTACAGCTTTAGCTAAAGCCATTCCAACACCATCTCTACTGCCTGCACCAATTACATGCAGAACTACGCCGCAAACTCGGCCGGTTTTACTTTTTAGTGCATCTATTGCAAGGGCATGTTCAATGATCTCAATACCCTTGTCATCTTTTACTGCAGCCAGTAGTGCTCTAGATACTTCAGCTCCAGTTGCATCACCACCGGCATGAAGAATTCGATCTCTTAAATGTCCACCCTCACGAGTTAGTGCAATCTCACCAGTTGCAGATTTATCAAACACAGCACCTTGTGCAATTAACTTTCTTACTGCCTCTGGGCCTTCTGAAACTAAAACATCAACAGCTTTGGTATCACACAAACCAGCACCGGCAATTAATGTGTCTTTTTTGTGTTGGTCTGGTGTATCCCCGGGTCCTAGTGCGGCAGCAATTCCACCTTGTGCCCACTTTGTTGAGCCTTCATCAATTGTGGCTTTGGTGACAAGTAAAACTGACAAGTTGTGTGACCGAAGATTAAGAGCAGTAGTTAATCCAGCTACACCAGATCCAATTACAACAACATCTGCACTGGTACTCCAGCCAGGTTTACCCGTTAATAATCTCATGACGTAAAACTCACTTGCATATTATCGATTAATCTAACTTGATTAATCCAGCCAGCAATGATTCCACGCTTATACCGAGTGCTTTTATCCGCTTTTAAAAAGGACTCTTCATCAATAATCTCTAAATAATCTAACTTAAAGTTGGGTTCATTTTTAATCTCTTGCTTCATTTCGTCGATACTAGATTTTTGTAGCGTACGAAAAAGCACTTGTGCACTTTTCTTTTGGTCGATATCTAGAAAAACATTCCGCGAAGAGAGAGCAAGTCCAAATTCATCTCTGATAGTAGGGGCCGCCGATATTTCAATCGGTAAACCATGTTCCTTTACCATTTTTTTAATCAAAAATAGTTGCTGGAAATCTTTTTCGCCAAAAACTGCCATACGAGGATTAGATATTTCAAAAAGTCTTTTAACTACAGTTAGTACCCCGTTGAAATGATTAGGTCTCGATTTCCCTTCGTAAATCTCACCTAACTCACCGGCTAAAACTTCATTTATCTTTCCTGGATAAATTTCCTCTTTGCTTGGAATAAAAATCCCATCAGCGCCTGCAGATTCAGCCAACGCTAAATCCTTTTCAACTGATTTGGGGTAATTTTCAAGATCATTTTTATTTTCAAATTGAAGCGGATTAACAAAAATACTAACTAACACTTTCTTTCCTGAAGACTTGCCGATTTTAATTAATGACTCATGCCCTGCATGAAGAGCGCCCATAGTTGGTACCAATACATCATATTTTTGGCGTGCGAAATCTGCAGCGGATTTATGAATTTCTATCATTGCTCCAGTCCTTTCCGGGTACCGGGCTAGATATTAAGTTTAACTCTTTTGAGTTAAAGATGCCAAAACTGTTTTAATCTCCCCAATTCCTGGAATAAAACCGTTTGGATCTATAGAAAGCCAAGGACCAATCACAAACTCTCTTGTGTGGGCAAGTGGATGCGGAAGCTTTAACATATCTGAATCTATTATCTGATCCCCAAAAACTATTAAATCTAAATCAATTAATCTCGGCCCCCATTTCTCTACTCTGACTCTGCCCATCGCATTTTCTATTTCGAGTAGCCTTTTTAAAAGTTCTTCCGCTTCTAATTCTGATTCACCAAACGCAACTGCATTTAAATAATCTGCCTGGATTGGCCCACCAACTGCCTTAGTTTCAATGTACTTAGATGTAACAAGGTTAGATATCAATTTTTCAAGATGCGTTATGGCAATATCCAAATTGAGCTTTCTATTTTCAATATTTGAACCTAAAGCAATTACGGCTTTCATCTTTTGACTTCTATTTGAACCTGTACATCTTTAAATTTGAATTTAATCGGCGCTTTAGGTTTATGTACAGTAACTAAAACATTATTTACTTTCTTATATTGCTTTAATACTTCGTTGGCAATATTTTCTGCAAGAGTTTCAATAAGAAGAACAGGTTTTCCCGTTATGTGTTTTACAACTATTTCAGTAACCTCTGCATAGTTTACTGTTTTATTAAGATTATCTCGCAAATTTTTAAGAACTAAACTCAATTCAATATCAATAATAAATTTTTGACCTTTAATCTGTTCACTTTTAAGTACACCATGAAACCCTTTGGCGGAGATACCTTTAATTAATATTTTGTCGCTCATTTTCGAAGCCGTTCGATTACAGAGATTGCATCCTTATGTGCTTTGACTGAATGAGTTCTTACTGCCCAAACCTGCTGGCGAGCTAACTCGGTTGTTAAAGCTATGGTCGCAAACTCCCTTGAATCTGGTTCTTTAGAGTTAATCAACTCGCCTAAAAATCTCTTCCGAGAAACTCCGACTAGTAATGGATAACCAAGCATTTGTAATCTTTCAATATTTTGTAATAGTGCCCAATTATGTTCACTAGTTTTAGCAAAACCAATGCCTGGGTCTAAAATTATTTGTTCTGTGCTTACTCCTTGATTGATTAATGAAATGACCCTTTCGTCCAATTCATCTTTTACATCACGAACGACATCTTTATACTCTGCGTTACTTTGCATATCCTTTGAATGGCCTCGCCAATGCATAACTATGTACTGAATCTTTGGATTTTTAGCAATAACATCTGCCATTTTCTCATCAGCTATGCCACCGCTTACATCGTTAATGTATGAAGCGCCTTTTCCGATTGCTTCTTTAGCTACGTTAGCGCGCATTGTGTCGACACTTATAACTGCACCATCTTTTACTAGTTCTTCAACTACTGGAATGACTCTACTAAGTTCTTCATCTTCACTAACACGTTCGGCACCAGGTCGAGTCGATTCACCTCCAACATCGATAATGTCTGCACCCTCTGTAATCAACCTTCTGCCATGATTTATAGCTGCATCTTTTGAAAAGTATTTGCCACCATCAGCAAATGAGTCTGGGGTAATGTTTAGAATTCCCATTACTAATGTTTTACTCATTTTTACCTAGATTGATTAATTAAAGAAATTGCTTCAGCTCTTGTTGTTGGGTTTAGTAATTGCCCACGAACAGCACTGGTTGTTGTCCTGGCTTGAGACTTCCTAACGCCACGCATGGACATACATAGGTGTTCACAATCAATAATTACTATGACCCCTCCAGGCTCTAATATTTCAACTAGTGCATCTGCAACTTGCGATGTTAATCTCTCTTGTACTTGAGGTCTGCGAGCATAAAGATCAACTAATCGAGCAAGTTTTGAAATTCCCGTAATTCTTCCACTCTCACCTGGAATGTAACCAATATGAGCTAGGCCATGGAATGGGGTTAAATGATGTTCACAGTGTGAGAAAACTTCTATATCTCTAACAATTACAAGCTCTCTATGTCCGATATCAAAGGTAGTTGTCAACACATCTTCCGGTTTTTGCCAAAGACCAGCAAAATTTTCTAGTAACGCTTTAGCAACTCTCTTAGGTGTATCTTTCAAACCATCCCGATTTGGATCTTCACCTATTGCGAAAAGTAATTCTGTTACAGCTTTTTCTGCCCGATCTTGGTCAAACTCCTTCTTGGCACCACCATCATGTGGCCCCATAGAGACTGAGTTAATCTCACTCACTTAAATCTTTTTCGGTCTTTTTTGAAGATGCTTTTTTTGCAGGTTTTTCTATTCCTATCTCTTTAACTTTTGCTGGCCTCAGCGCAACCGGTGGTTGATTAGAGGGCACTCTACTTTGAGAGCCTGTCCAAGGAGCTCTTGGTTTTACTCTTTTAACTTTCTTGAAAACTACTTCGATTTCTTCCTTGTTTAAAGTTTCTTTTTCAAGCAGTGCTTCAACTAAAGAGTCTAATATTTCGCGATTTGCCACCAAAATATCAAATGCCTCCTGGTGTGCATTCTCAATCATTGCTCTTATCTCACTATCAACAATTGCGGCCACATTCTCGGAGTAATCTCGTTGATGGCCGTAATCTCTTCCTAAAAATGGCTGCGAATCTGAAATACCTAATTTTATTGCGCCAAGTTTTTCTGTCATTCCATACTGGGTAACCATGGCACGTGCCAAATTTGTAGCCTTTTCAATATCGTTGGATGCACCCGTTGTTGGATCATGGAAAATTAATTCTTCTGCCGCACGCCCACCCATTGTGTAAGCCAATTGATCCAGCATCTGATTTCGAGTAACTGCATAACGATCTTCATCTGGCAGCACCATTGTGTAACCAAGTGCTCTACCTCTTGGCATGATTGTTACTTTGTGAACTGGATCTGTATGGGGTAGAGCATGTGCAACTAAAGCATGTCCACCCTCATGGTAAGCAGTAATTCTTCTCTCTTCTTCAGTCATTAGGCGAGATACTTTTTGCGGCCCAGCCATAACACGATCAATGGCTTCATCAATATCGGCATTCTTAATAGTTTTTCTATCTTCGCGGGCTGCCAAAAGTGCTGCTTCATTTAATACATTTGCTAAATCCGCACCCGTAAAGCCAGGTGTGCGTTTAGCATAATTATTTAAATCAACATCCTTAGTCACCATTTTATTCTTTGCGTGCACAGCAAGAATTGCAGCCCGTCCTTTTAAGTCCGGCCTATCAACAGTTATCTGTCGATCAAAGCGTCCTGGTCTTAACAAAGCTGGATCTAATACATCTGGACGATTTGTGGCTGCAATTAAAATTACTTGGCCATTTGCATCAAACCCGTCCATTTCAACTAGTAATTGATTTAAGGTTTGTTCTCGCTCATCATTACCGCCACCTAAACCAGCTCCTCGCTGACGACCAACCGCATCAATTTCATCTATAAATACAATCGCTGGTGAATTTTGTTTCGCTTGAGCAAATAAATCTCGAACTCTTGAGGCACCAACACCTACAAACATTTCTACGAATTCAGAGCCAGAAATTGAATAGAAAGGAACTTTTGCCTCACCAGCTACAGCTCGTGCTAACAATGTCTTACCTGTTCCTGGTGGACCATAAAGCAAAACACCTTTTGGTATTTTTGCTCCGATAGCTTTGTACTTATCTGGGCTAGCCAAAAAATCTTTAATTTCACGTAATTCTGCAACTGCTTCATCAGCTCCAGCTACATCAGCAAAAGTATTTGTTGGAATCTCTTTATTATGTAATTTTGCTCGAGATTTTCCAAAAGAGAAAACTCTTCCACCTTGTCCGCCACCCATAAACAAAAGTAGTAAAAAGATAATTAATAAAATTGGCAGAATGCTTAAAATTAATGAAACAAAAAATGATTGCTTTGGAACTTCAACATCCCAATTTGTAGTTGGTGGATTACTGGTTAAAAGTTCAACAATTAGTGCTTCTTGGCCAACAACATATGAAGCCTCAAGTTTTGATGCACCGTCAACAAATTCCCCATCTTTTAATATGATCTGAACTTTCTGATCACGATCAATTACAAGGGCTGACTTAACATTATTTTGTGAAATCTGATTTAGAATCTCAGATGTCTCAACTTTGGTAAATTCTTTTCCAGTTGTAGAAATCTGACCAAAAATACTTACAGCGATCAGGGCAGCGATTATCCAAAATAGTGGGCCGCGGAAAATTCTTCGTGCCATTTGAGGTGAAGATTTAGTGGACTTTTTTCCAGACTTAATCCCTTTAAACTCAGGAAGTTTGAACTTCTTTTTTTGCGCCACCGATTACATCGCTTTCTTGCTGCAGTTATAGGGGCTTAAGAATAAAGGTGTTTTGCGAGAACGCCAATAAATGGCAAATTTCGATACTTCTGATTGAAATCTAAGCCATAACCAACGACGAACTCACTAGGAACATCAAAGCCAACATACTTCGCCTCTACTTTGACGGTAGCTGCATCTGGCTTACGAAGCACAGTCAATACTGTTACTGACTTGGCTCCTCGTGATAATAAATTCTCAGTCAGCCAAGAAAGTGTTAATCCGGTATCTAAAATATCCTCAATGATTAAAACTTCTCTTCCTAATATATCTCCATCTAAATCTTTCAGAATTCTTACTACGCCACTTGATTTAGTTCCAGCACCGTATGAAGAAACAGCCATCCAATCCATATCGACATGGCGTTGCAAATAACGTGAAAAATCAGCCATCGCCATAACGGCGCCTTTTAAAACTCCAACAAGAATTAAATCTCTACCTTCATAATCTTTTTTTACTTGTTCAGCTAACTCTTTAAGGCGAGTTTGGATTTGTTCTTCGCTAGCAACAACTCTTTCGATATCGTTACCAAGGGCTGAAAGATCCACAATTCTCCTTTGATTAGGTTGAGAGGGTAATTCTGCCTGAATTTCTTAAAACCTTCACATTTCCAGGTAGTGATACCTCTTTTTGGCCGTGCCAATCAGAGACCAAGCCTTCTACCGCTGAAATATGGTCAGCTGAAAGAGTGCCACTTGGCGCACCTGCAATATAAATCGCAAGTCGTAAAACCCGAGTCCGGATTGCTCTAGGTAGACGTTCTAGATCTTTCACATCTAAATCAAGTGGATTAACCTGATTAATAAACTCATTAGCAAAGCCAACTAATGCATCTGCATCATCTCGTAATAGATCAGCACTCCTGGCAAGTGCCTCAGTAATTTTTGGGCCTAAGTTTTCTTCAATAACTGGCAATACATTTTTTCTCACTCTAACTCGCGTGAATCTTTGATCATTATTATGCGGATCCTGCCAAATATTAACGCCACCCTCAATGCAAGCAGCTTCAGTGACTACCCTTGAGATCCGTAGCAGCGGCCTTACAAATGCATTATTTTTTACAGACATTCCCGATAGTGATCTAGTTCCAGAGCCTCGTGCTAAGCCAAGCAATACAGTTTCAGCTTGGTCATTTAAAGTGTGAGCGAGCAGAAAATACTTTGCATTGTAAGCATCAATAAACTGATTAAAGATTTTATACCTTGCTCTTCGCGCTGAAGCCTCTAAACCATCTGTGATTGTTATTTGTGCCTTGGCAGTTTCTACCTCTTTGTAACCAATACCCTTTAAAACTTTAATTGTTTGCTGAGTAACTTGTTCAGATTCTGGCTGTAATCCATGGTCGACTACTACTGGAATTACTTTTTGGCTATTGGCTTCGGCAAACAATGCAAGTGCCATTGCTAAAGAGTCAGCACCGCCAGAGCAGCCAAATAATATTGGCTGAGAAGCATCTTCAAGCCAAGGCTTTACCGCTTTGCGAATTTGCCAAAGCGCGGCCGTAATCTGGGTGCTCATGCCCCCTAGATTAGACCCGACCGGCGTAAGGCATTAAACCCTTCACACTATAAATGTTTGAAAATAGTAAGCCTTTATTTTTCGAATGTGCTTCCCACATCATTCCATCCCCCGCATAAATGCTTATGTGGTGGATCGTGCTAACTGTTCCCTTGTATGAATAAAAAAGCAGATCGCCCGGCACCATCTCGCTAAGTGGCACACGTTTAGTCGAAACCCAATATAAAGATGAGTTAAGTCGATCCCAGTTAGGCCAGCCAAGACCTGCTGCTCTATATGCGGCATAAACTAATCCAGAGCAATCAAAAGTTGTTGGCCCTTCATCTCCCCAGACATAACGCTTCTTTGCTAATACCTGCTTTTTTGCATACTCAACTGCAACTGCTCGCATTTGTTCATTAGATCTGGTGCTACTTCTGCCAGTAAATCCGGTATCTGGCCAAATTTTGGATTGATCTGGAGTTAAGGCAGCTCTTCCGGCATTAGCCTCTTCTAAAAGTGCAAGTTGTCGTTGTTGTTCTAGAGTTAATCTAGTTTTCTGAGCAACAGCTAACTCTTTTGCTAATTTATCTTGAACTTTTTGTAACTTATCAACCTCTTCTTGTTGCAGAGCTGCTGCCTCATCTGCCTCTTTTTTTGCTGCAGCAACTTTTACAGTTGCCGCCTCTTGCGCCTGTTTGGCCAAATCGGCCTCTTTCTGAGCAGCATTTGCGACAACCTCTGCTGATTTAAATCTTTCTAATGCCTTTGAGTTGTTTTCACCTAAGGCATCTAATGCATTCAATCGATCAGCAAGATCTTGTGGCCCATCAGAGTGGAGTAATGAATCTAGATCGGTGAAGCCACCACCCATCACATATGCATTTACTGCCAATTTACCAATGGTGCGTTTTCCACTACTTACTGATGCTTGGGCTGCTTTTAAGTGCTCAACTGCAATCTCATATTTCTTTGTCTTTGCTTTTAATTCATTTTGCGCTGCAATATATAGTTTTCGCTTTGCATAAGCGATATCGGTTAATTGACGTAAAGTTTTTTTAGCAGAGTTCAATTTCTTTGCTGCAGCATCTGCTGCCGCCTTTTTCTCCGCTTCGACCTTCTTTGCAGCATCAATCTGGGCTTGTGTTGGTTTTGGGGTTACAGCGATAGCTGAAGTTGGCATTAAAGATAAAACCAATGCAAGTGCGATCACTTTTTTACTCATCAGTTTGCCACATCCCTTTTCTTAAATAAAATAGCTACAACTGCTAGGCCAAATAATAAGAATCCGTAAGAGGCAAATAGCGCATATTGATAGGAAATTTCTTCGGTTCCACCTTGTGCTACTACCGACAAAAGCTGACCGGGAAAGAATTTTTCTAAACTGGTAACAAAAACTGCTAGCAAGCCTTCGATGATTAAGTTCCAAATTACACCTATCGAAATAGCTGAGATTGGGGATCTAAAAAGTAGGCCAAGGATCATGCCAAATATGCCAAAACCAATAGTGGCTACTAATACATTTATAAATCCCCTGATCACCGCCGACCTGGCATCAGGTGTTGACCACGCGGTAGTTGAAACATCCATAACTCCAGCGAAAATATAAGAAAGTGATACAGCCAGAATCCCAGAGAATATGACCATAACAATTGCAAAAAACATCATCGAGATTAGTTTGCCAAATAAAATCTTCATTCTGGAGGGCTGCCTTACCAGTAAATTTCTCAATGTTCCGTAGGTGTATTCCTGAGCAGTTTGGGCTGCAAAAATACATAAGGCTACGATGCCCAGTAATCCTGCTGAGTTACTAAAACTTATTGAAATTCCAGTTGATAACTCCAGAACTTCTCTAGAAATTCTAGTTCCTCTTTCACCATTACCCTCTGGTGAGTCAACTAGTAGAAATAAAAGAGAAGATACCAAACTAGTTACAAAAGTTACCGCAGCAATTGTTGATAAAGATAGAGATGGGCGGCGCAGTTTTGTTAACTCAGCTTTTATAACATTAATCATCAGTTAACCGTCATTTCAAAAAATGTTTCTTCTAGGGTAGGTCTAATTGATGTCAATGAAGTTAATGTGATGCCAGCATCAAAGGCAGCTTTATTTAATTTTGCTGCAAAATTTGCATCTGCGCTAGCTTCAATTAAATCTTCTTTAATCTTTGAATCTATTCCCAATCCTTGTGCTATTTGGTTGAGCTTTACAAGATCATTTTGGTTTTCTGGCTTAGCCAAAATTAATGGTTTTTGTGCTGCTAGTAGATCACTAGTTTTTCCAGAAAAAATAACTTTTCCTTCTCTTAGCATCACCAAATAATCGCTGATCATTTCTATCTCTGACAACAAGTGTGAGGAAACAAAAACAGTTGTACCCTCGTCGGCTAGCTTGCGTAATAGAGTTCTAATTTCATGAATTCCTGCTGGGTCAAGCCCATTTGTTGGTTCATCGAGTACTAACAATTTTGGATTAGGCAAAAGTGCTGCGGCTATTCCTAATCTTTGTTTCATACCTAATGAATAGGTCTTAAATTTTGAATCTCCTCTATCGCCTAGATCAACCAGTTCAAGAAGCTTTT
>JACCDI010867291.1_pt1 | contig 50077 bp, 36 predicted proteins | sample 7442791 | NCBI WGS metagenome assembly JACCDI01 (sample SAMN15323434, study PRJNA562643) | freshwater metagenome | isolation source: river surface water | place: USA:Blue River Watershed | collected 2017-08-15 | reverse complement strand
ATTAGCAGCGACTAAGAATATTAACGGAGTTGCATTTGATGGCAGTGCTGATATTACAGTTGCTGCGGCATCTAATACTTTAACTGGAACAACTTTAGCAAGCAATGTGGTGAATTCTAGTTTGACATCTGTTGGCACAATTACTACAGGTGTATGGAGTGGAACAACGATTGCAGTTGCAAAGGGTGGAACTGGAGCAACAACAGCTACAGCAGCTTTAACCAATTTAGGTGCAGAAGCTGTTGCAAATAAAAGTACAGCAACTGATTTAGGTGCATCTGGAACTAGTGATGTATTGTATCCATCTCAAAAAGCGGTTAAAACTTATGTTGATTTACAAGTTGCAGCTGCGGGAGTGGCAGACGGAAGTATTACGAATGCTAAATTAGCAGGAAGTATTACAGCGAATAAATTAGTAGGCACAGATATCACAACAGTTGGAACCATTACAAGTGGTGTATGGAGTGGAACAGCAATTGCGAATAATAAATTAGCAAACAGCACTACAACGTTAGGTTCAACTACGATGACATTAGGCGGAACAGTAACATCTTTGACTGGTTTAACTTCGGTTACATCAACTGGTTTTACTGGAGAATTAACTGGTAATGCGTCTACTGCTACAAAATTAGCAGCCACAAAAAATATCAATGGTGTCGCATTTGATGGTAGTGCAAATATTACAATTGCAGCTGATGCGAATACATTATCTGGAACTACCCTTGCAAGCAATGTAGTTAACTCTAGTTTAACAAGTGTTGGCACCATCACTACAGGTGTATGGAGTGGTACAGCGATTGCGAATAATAAATTAGCAAATAGTGCATTAACCATTGGTTCAACGAATATCGCATTAGGTGCAACATCAAATAGTTTAGCTGGTTTAAGTACAGTGACTTCAACCAATTTCACAGGTGCTTTAACAGGTAATGCAAGTACTGCAACAGCATTAGCTACGGGACGAACAATTTCAACAACAGGGGATCTTACATATACAAGTGGCGCATTTGATGGTACTGCGAATGTAACAGGAACTGCAACTTTAACGAATACTGCTGTAACTGCGGGAAATTATGGTTCTTCAACCGCAATCCCAACATTTACAGTGGATGCAAAAGGTAGACTAACTGCTGCAAGTACGGCAAGTATTATTGCAGAGGCCGGTACATTAAGCGGAACTACATTAAAATCAACAGTTACTGGATCTAGTTTAACAAGTGTTGGGACAATTACATCAGGTGTATGGAGTGGAACAACTATTTCAGTAGCAAATGGTGGTACAGGAGTTACAACTTCAACTGGAACTGGAAGTGTGGTTTTATCAAATACACCAACATTGGTAACTCCAATTTTAGGAGCAGCAACAGGAACTTCATTAAGTATGACTGGAAATTTAAGTGCAGCTGCAGGTACATTCTCATCTACGTTATCAGCAGGGGCAAGTACTTTAGCTAGTGCTACAATTACAGGAGCTGCAACAGTAGGTGGCACTTTAGGTGTAACAGGTGCAACAACTTTATCATCTACTTTAACAGCAGGAACATCTACACTTACAAGTTTAAGTGTAACAAATAATGAAACGGTTGGTGGAACACTTGGTGTGACTGGTGCAACAACATTAGCTAGCACATTGGGCGTAACTGGTGATGTTGCTGTCAATGCTAATAAGTTTACGGTTGCTGCATCAACAGGTAATACAGCAATTGCGGGAACATTAGCAGTAACTGGTGCAACAACATTGTCATCTACTTCTGCACATGGCGGTGCGGCTACTTTCTCTTCAACAGTCAATGTAACTGGTGCAACAACATTAGCAAGCACATTAGGCGTAACAGGAGCGACTACCCTTGGAAGTACATTAAATGTGACAGGTGCAGGTACGTTTTCTTCTACATTATCTGCAGGTGCAAGTACTTTAGCAAGTGCAAGTATCACAGGAAATACAACAGTAGGTGGCACATTAGGAGTAACAGGTGCAACAACTTTATCATCTACTTTAACAGCAGGAACATCAACACTTACAAGTTTAAGTGTAACAAATAATGAAACAGTTGGTGGCACATTAGGCGTAACAGGTGCAACAACATTAGCAAGCACATTAGGTGTAACAGGTGCAACCACATTAACAGGAGCTACTACTATTAGTAATACTACTTCATCTACAAGCACTTCAACTGGAGCGCTAAAAGTATTAGGTGGTGTTGGAGTTGCAGAAAATATAAATATAGGCGGTAACGCAAAAATTACTGGTACCATAGAAATTGACGGAGGTTCACCAGCGGCAGGAAAAGTTTTAACTTCTGATGCAAATGGAGTTGGGGGTTGGACTTACTCAGTAGGCTCTACAGTTGTAACATCTACTTCAGCTTATGCGATAACATTGGCAGAAGCATATGTATTTTATACTGGTACATCTGCTGGTGCATTTACCATACCAGCTGCTGCAGCAGGAAATGCAGGGAAAACGATTACTATTAAAAATAAAACGGCTTTTGGTATCACCATAACTCCTGCTGGAGGAACATTTTATATAGATAAGGATAATACTGGTGCAAATACAGTTAGTATTGGTGTTGAAGCATCCAATAACTGGATCAAATTAGTCTCAGACGGAACACAGTGGAATGTATTACGTGCATTATTCTAGGATCGATTGTTTATTTAACAAAAATGAAAAAAATAGTATTCATCATATTAGCTAGTGGTGCGTTGGCGAAAGCCAATGCACAAACTGGTATTGGCACTACTATGCCTGCTGTCAAATTGCATGTTAAGTCCAATGGGTCTACATTTAGACTAGAGGGAACTGATCATGTATACATGGAATTGTTCCCACAAGGCAGCACAACCAGGTATGCGTATTTTGGCTTTCCAGCGGCGGCTAGTACTACTTTGACCATGATGAATAATAATGCGAGCGGTACAATAGCATTGGGTACGAATAATACAACAAGATTAACCATTGATAATTCTGGCAATACTTCTTTATCAGGAAATTTAACTGGAGGCAATGTAGCTACCTCTAAATTGAGTGGATTTGTTTCAAATACAAGTTCAGTCAGTTCGAGTAGATCAATCTCTGCAAATGATAATGGGATGATTCTAAAATGTAATGCTGCTATAACGCTCTCTCTTCCGGCATCTGGTATCCCAGAGGGATTTAATTGCATGATTTTACAACAAGGCACTGGTCAAGTTACTTTCTCTGGCACATTTAGTAATAGGAATAGCTTCACAAAAACTGCAGGTCAATTTGCAATTGCAACCATTTTATATATTGATGGAGTATACATTGTTTCAGGAGAAATGAGCAATTAAAATGAAAAAAATAATTTTCATAGTATTATTATCATTTTGTACGCACATTGTAATCGCACAATTTATGGCAAATTACTTTCCATCTTTAGAGAGCAATAGGCCAAAAGGAAATAGATATTTACATTACAGATTATATAGTTCATCAAACTCAACTAATCCCAATACATCTGCCGAATTTGAATCTACTTTCGCAACAGCAGCAAATTATAAAACGAGTGGATATGTAACATTGGCTACAAATGCTGGGAATTTGAATACTTCTAATAACGCTACAAATAATATTTTAAATTATTCAAATTTTACACAATTAGGTTCTGCAATAGGAAATAATACACCGTATGTTGGATTCGATGGACAAGGTTATACTTTAGTTGTATCTGGTTATTTTGTTCCAAAACAATCTGGCGTTTATACTTTTTCAATAGAGGGAGACGATGCAGTGGAATTATTTATCAATGATCAAAATGTGGTAAACCATTATGGCGCACATGGAAGTTCAAGCATTGGGACACATACTGGGACTATTAATTTAGTATCTGGAAAAAAGTATCTATTTAGGGTTCGTATGCAACAAGGTTATGGAGGTGACGTACTTCAATTGTTTTGGAAAAAGCCTTCTGAGTCAGGTGGTTCAATATGGTATCAAGACATTGAAGAGTTGACTAGTGAAGAAGTTTTACCTAATGGACTTGTATTGTCATTAGATCCTGGTAATTGGTTTTCATATCCGAAATATGGGTCAACTATTTATGATTTAAAAGGAAATACAACAGGAACAAAGGGTGGGAATTTGTCACTTAGCAATACTGCAGGCGGTACATTTTTATTGGATGGTAGTGGTGATTACATTGATTTTGGAAAAACACCTAATAATTTTCCTACAGGTGATATGAGTGTGTTTTTATGGATAAGAGCAAGTGTTTTAAATAATGGTTGGAATATAATGTTGACTAAATGGTTTTATGATTTTGCTGGAAATGGTGGCTATAGCGATTTTCATTATGCGATTTATCCAAGTGGAGGCCTTTACTATCAAAATTTATATACAGCAACTCAATATAATTTATTTGGTTCTAATGCAATATCCACAAATACCTGGTATCAAATTGGCTTTACCATTGGAAATGGTACTATGCAAATGTATATGAATGGGGCATTAGATGGAGCTTCAAGAACTAATAGTCGTACAAATTATACACAATCCCATCTTTGGCTAGGAGACGTACGAGCTGGAGTAGGAGGATTGATTGGAAATATCGGATCAGTTTCTATTTACAATCGAGTAATTACACAAGACGAAGTGTTTCAAAATTTTAATGCAACAAAACATAAATATGGGTTATAAAAGTTTATTTTTTATTTTATTTTTGTTTACTTGTGTATTGACACAAGCACAAACAGGTATTGGTACTATAACGCCTGATGCTTCTGCAAAACTAGAAGTTGCATCGTCTAATAAAGGATTTCTTCCGCCGCGTGTTGCATTAACAGCAACCAATTCTTCAAGTCCAATCAACAATCCAGCAAATGGGTTGATGGTTTTCAATACAGTAACTGCTGGGGCTAATCCTTTTCAAGTGGTTCCTGGTTATTATTATTGGGATGGAGTGGGATTGAAGTGGGTGAGCCTTTCTACAACAGTTGGAAATGTGCAAAATCAAGCCATTTTTCGTTCAACAGCCAATACCGCATATGGAACAGCAGTATCCACTTGGAATGCTCGTTTTAACAATATTGCGAGCGGAGATTTAACTGTAACATCGAATACTACATTTGCATTGTCAAATGGTATTTATAAGATACAATGGGGGCTTCCAGCTGAGCAAACGAATACTTATAATACCATGCAATTACAAGAATATAATGGTACTGTGTGGAATGCTTGGTCTAATGATGCGTTTCTTGCATCTGTTGCCAATGGTGGTGGAACAGATTGGGGTGGGGCTACCTTCATGACAGATATTGTAGATTGCAGTTCAAGCACTAAAACTTTTCGTTTGATCAATAATGACGGGGCACGTACCCTATATTATGGCGCTTCTTTTATCATCACAAAATTAAATCCTTCTATTACCACCTCAACTACTGCAGACAATTTAGGGAACCATACAGCCACAAAGAATTTGGTATTAAGTGGTAATTATATTTCTAACGACGGCTCCAATGAAGGCATTAGAATAGACAACAATGGCAATGTGGGCATTGGGAATATTGCACCTAGCCAAGCTTTAGATGTGTCTGGTAATATTAATGCAAGTGGGAATATCACTGCTAGTATTATTTCAGGTACTTTATCTGGAACGGCAAATAAAGCTACTGCGTTGTCAACTGCAAGAACAATTTCTGCAACAGGTGATATTGCTTTTACATCTGGAGCCTTTGATGGGACTTCCAATGTAACGGGTGTAGCCACTTTAGCAAATTCAGGCGTAACGGCTGGCACCTATGGTTCTTCCAGTGCGATACCTGCAATAACAGTAGACGCAAAAGGTAGAATAACTGCAATCTCTACTAATGTTGCTGCAGGAGGTGCATCAAGTAAAGCTTATTTTTTCAATAATGCGAACGATACATATATGAGTAATGTGTATCAAAATTCATATAATTACAGTTTGTCAACTTGGATTCCATATGTGGGTGCTACATTGTCCACTAATAGTAGTGGTTTCACTAGAGTAGATAGTTATACTTTAAAAAATACCACAGGCAGGACGATTGTAGTAAGGGTTGATGTGTCTAATTTATATTCTAGTTCTAATTCAACTACGAATTCAATGAGTCCCATCATTTATTATATAGTAAACGGTACTAATGTAGCCTCTTATAAATATGGGTATAATGTACAGGCAAATAATTATGGACATGTTTTAAATCATGCAGTAGTATTGACTTTGAATAACAATGACACTATAGGATATTCGATAGGTATAGCGGGAGGTTGGCAAATCAATTTAATCAATAACTATTTCAGTATTAAAGAACTATAAGTCTTGCTAATTAACACAAGTATGAAACAACATTGTCTAATTTTAATAGGAATTTTATTTTCAGTTCATTTGTTTGCACAAACCGGTATTGGTACAACTACGCCCAATGCATCTGCTAAGCTAGATGTGTACGCTACCAATAAAGGTTTCCTACCTCCTCGTGTAACATTGACAAGTATAACTGATGTCACTACAATTGCTTCACCTGCTGAAGGTTTATTGGTGTACAATGTAGGATCAGTAGGATTACAAGCAGGATATTATTATTGGAATGGAGGGAACTGGGCAACCATAGCTACAGCTACATCTGCGGGCAATGGAGTCACAGCAATGGATATGGTTAAGTTGTATGGAGAAGCTTGGTCAAGTGCAACAAATAAAATCGGAAACTCCAATGGGTATAGTTTTACAGTGCCCGTTTCTGGGAGGTATTTATTTGATTTTTCAAGTTTAACTTATGGGGGTACTAGTTTTACAATTAATTTTTATGTAAGACAAGGGATAACTAATCTTGGATCGGATGGTCAGGTTTCAACAAATAATGGTGTTCGTGTAGAATACAATGGGAAGGTTGAAGTGAACTTACAAGCAGGAATTACTTATAATGTATATGTAACATCAACGAATCCTAATAGAGGTGCAGAAGACTATGACCGTGTGTATTACAAACTTGTTGCAGGAAATTTACCTGTAACAGGACAAACTGTGGAGTATGGTATTGCAAGGTATTCTGGCGCTGATGGGGGTGCTTTATCTGCTACTTCACAAGTTCCATTTGATGCTACGGCTGCCGGAAATTTAAATTGGAGTGGAAACAAGTTTACGTTAAAAGCAAATAAGACGTACGAGTTAGAGTCAAGTTTAATAATTTTCAACACTACTGGGGGCAGTGCGGCGAGATTTCAGATATACGATTACACGAATTCAGTAGTATTGGCAAATGGTATGTTTATGTCTCAGAATGGAGCTGGTACATACAGCCCTAATGCAAACACGCCTATGAAATGCATAGTTACGCCAGTAGCTGATATACAGGTGGGAGTTCGTTTACTTGATTACTATGGTTACGCTCCGGGTATAGTTGGAAATGCTTCTGTTAATGGCTCAACTGTTCCAGTTAATGCATCCTATTTTATAGCAAAGCAAATCGGTTCTTCTGCAATTGTAAACCCTTGGATATTAAGTGGCACAAATGCATATAATGTAACGGGTAATGTGGGAATAGGAACGAATGCACCTACTAATAAATTACACGTTTACGACAATAATAATACAGGTTGGTCCTCCGTACTAACATTAGATGGGAATGTGGCCACTAACGGCACTTCATTTAATATCCGTAACAATAATGATGTTGAATGGCATATTGACAACCATGGATCGGCTTCATCAACGCCTAATTCATTAAGTCTTTGGAATAGTGCAACGAATACAAGTGTATTTATGTTAGGCACAGATGGGCAACTAAAACTGAATACTAACAGCAATACTTCGTTAAACATTACAGCAAACACTACTGACAATAATGGAATGATAATTTTAAATGCAAATACAGGTTCTAGCTGGGCTAACAATTGGCATGAATATGTTCTTTTTCAGAAAGAAGGCTCCGTTATTGGAAACATTGTTGGAGGAAATAATGGAACCACCATAGCGTACAACACCACTTCGGATTACCGATTAAAAACGGACTTTAAACCTTTTAATGGAATTGATCTTGTAAACAAAATGAAAATTTATGATTATGCCTGGAAAGTAGATGGTTCCAGAATGTATGGAGTGAAAGCACATGAATTACAAACGGTATTGCCATATCTTGTTTTTGGAGAAAAAGATGCAGTTGATAAAGAAGGAAAAATCGTCCCCCAAACTGTGGATTATAGCAAATTGACTCCAATTTTGGTAAAAGCGATTCAGGAGCAGGAAATAAAAATAAAAGCACAAGATTCAAGGCTTTTGAAAATGCAAAAGGAAAAAGATATTTTAGAGAAAAGGGTTTCTGATTTAGAATTATTATTGATGAATTACATTAAGGATAAAAAACAATAGATGCATAAGAAACTTATTTATTTATTTATTTGTATTTAGTCTAATCACATTAGTAGGCTTTGCACAAACAGGTATTGGTACTACTACGCCTAATCCTTCTGCAAAGCTGGATGTATACGCTACCAATAAAGGATTTTTACCCCCGCGTGTAACATTGACTAGTGCAACGGATGCAACTACAATTGCTTCACCTGCTGAAGGTTTATTGGTGTATAATTTAGGATCAGTTGGTTTGCAAGCGGGATATTATTATTGGAACGGCGCGAATTGGGCAACCATAGCAACTGCTACATCTGCAGGTAACGGAGTGACTGCAATGGATATGGTGAAGTTGTATGCAAAGGGATGGTCTACTGCTGTCGGAGATTTAGCGCATACAAATGGATATTCATTTACTGTTCCTGTTTCAGGAAGATATTTATTTGATTTTTCTTCGTCAAGTTATGCTAGTGCTGCAACTGCAACAGTAACGTTTAAAGTACGCCAGGGCACTACAGACTTGGCAACTGATGCACAAACAGGTTTAAATAACACGGTGCATGTAGAGTACAATGGTAAAGTGGAGGTGAATTTGCAATCAGGTACTACTTATAATGTATATGTAACCACAACTGGTGTTAGAGATGGAGGCGACTACGATCGTGTTTACTATAAATTGGTTGCAGGTAACTTGCCGGTAACTGGGCAATCGGTGGATTATATACAAGCATCTCTTTCAGCAAATCAAACTTTATCTGCTGCTGGAAATGTTATTTTCAATACATCAAATGGTGCAGGTATAGTGTTGACTAGTGGCGGTTTTGAATTAAAAGCAAATAAAACTTACAAACTAGAAGCTGCATTGGGGGGATCATCAACAGGCTATGGATATTATGCATGGGTAGATAATTCAAATACATTACTGCCAGGTGGAAGTATCGGAGTGGTTATGAAAGCAGGTGTTGCATTTACTGATGCGCCACAAGACAATGCAGTAGTATACTACACTCCTAGTTCCAACACAACAGTTTATTTGAGAGTTATTAATGTTTCTGGTAGTGTTACTGCTTATGCACCTTCGGCTGCAAGTGGTTATTCTAGTAGCTGGGCATCCATTCAACAAGTAGGTTCCTCAGCTTTCGTGAATCCATGGGTATTAAAGGGCAGTGATGTGTACAATACAACAGGGAAAGTGGGGATTGGAATCAATACGCCTGCATATACTTTGGATGTAAATGGGACAGCAAAATTAGCTACAACACCTTCAATTACAACAGCAACAAGTGTGTTGGTAAAAGATCCTGCTACTTCACAAATTAGTGAACAGCCTATTTCTTTTATAACTGGTGTGGCGAAGTTTATTCGTAATACTAGTCAAGGTTCTATCACAAATGGTACAACACTCATTTTAAACACAACTTCCGCTAATACAATTTCAAATTACGTTTCGTTAAACACAAGTACTGGAGTGATTACACTACAGCCAGGTACTTATGAGTTAAATGGTTCATTAGGTTCTGGCACAACATCAAGTGGAGGAGACAATCGTGCTTATGGATTATTTCACAATGGAACTACTTATGTAGGTTCTGGAAGTGTCACAGAGTCGGGACCTGCAGGAAACTATAATTCTATGCCACAGAATAATGCAAATCATATTTTAACAGTCCCAGTTGGTCAAACTGCCACTATTTCATTAAGAGCGCTTGCTGCTGTTAATATTAGTACAATTTCAGATACAGGTGATTATGGTTCCAATGGTGATGCAGGTAGGGCATGGGTAGTAGTGAGAAAGTATAATTAACAATTATTTTATAATAGTTTGAATAAACCAAAATGAAATATTTAAATAGTTTTATTACAATTGTCTTTATATTTTATAGCATCTTAGTTAATGCGCAAACAGGTATTGGCACCACTACCCCCAATGCTTCTGCAAAGCTAGATGTTTACTCCACCAATAAAGGGTTCTTGCCTCCACGCATTGCTTTGGCAGGGACATTAGATGTTTCAACGATTGCTTCTCCTGCAACGGGATTGGTTATTTATAACACTGCTACTGCTGGTGTAACACCGAACAGTGTATTACCTGGCTATTATTATTATGATGGAGCAAAATGGAATGGATTAGTAGATCAAAGCGCCTTACAATCTTTTAGTGGGTATGTTCCTAATTATGCGCAGTCTAGTGCAAGTTCTGTTACAAAGTCTGTTGCTGGTGATATTATCTTTAGCCAATCTATCACAACTTCTGGAAGGCCAGTGCAAATTATTGCAACTGGAGATGCCAATCCAACGCCTAATGCAGGATGGGTTCAATTACAGTTGTATAGAGATGGAACAGCAATTGGGAAAAAGGTGCAAGCAGAGTCTTCTTCTGCGAATGAGAATGTACCTTATTGTTTAAATTTTATCGATCATCCAACAGCAGGTACTTATACTTATTCTGTAAGATATGTCACTGGTAGCGGAAGCTTTCAATTTGGAGAAGCCGATGGCAATCAAATTACTTTATTAGAATTAGGTGCTTGGAGTGCAGGTGTTATGCCGGTAAGCAAGGGTGGAACTGGCAATTCAAGTTATACAACGGGTTCTTTATTGTTTAGTGATGGAACGAATATTACTCAGAATAATTCTAAGCTATTTTGGGACAATAGCAACAATAGATTGGGTGTGGGTAATAATGCGCCAACACAAGCTATAGATATAGCAGGTAGTGCAAACGTATCTGGAAAAATTACATTAACAGATCCTTCGGGAAATGTTACAGTGAAAGTTGCTGCATTCGTTAATGCAGGTGTGCCTGTTACACTCGGGGATATACAAGTTCAAGTGGCTACTTCATCGTCCATAAGTTTACTGGTTAAAACTACAGGGGCCAGTTTTACGGGACATATCTCTGCTTATACAACTTATAATGCAAGTAGTTTTACGCATTTTTCAGGAGCTTCACAAACCGTTAATAGTACAATGGCTTATTTGGGTACTTCCTGGGGATTTGCAAGAGATGGGGATCTTGCGGTATATTATCTGAGAGATACAACTAATTTAAGATTTTGGAGGATCACATTAATGATTGGCCCTGGCTATGCTAACAATTTTATTTCCATTGAAAGACTGTTATAACCAGCAACTAAAAGTCTCCAAACAACTTGAATAAATCATAGCTGCTTTTTCCGTACCTTAGGTTCATTGAAAAAGACCATTGCTATATTTTGTTTCACTGCCTTGCTGCTTTCTACAAGTAGCTTATCCCTATTTTATTGGGTGCAGGAGCAATGGCATGAGCAGGAAAGATTCGCAAGTATTGCAGCCGGTGAAACCATTGAAGAAGAACATCAAATCACACTAAAATTAAAGGACAAGACTATTTTGCCAGATGGATATCAATGGGAAGAGAAGGGACGCGAGTTTAGCCATAATGGGATGTTCTATGATATTGTTTCCTTAACCAAAACAGAAGCTGGATGGGAATTGGTTGCTGCTTCAGATGAAGAAGAAGCCAAAATTGTAGCAAATCAATCTAAGGCTCTAAAAGAAGATAGGGCATACGAGGCCAATAAAAAGTCAACTAAACAGAAGTTCAATTTCAACATTTCAATATTTGATCAAATTTGTGCATCCCAATGCCAGCAGGCATTTTTGCAGTTGAATCAAATAGCCTATTCAAATGTTCAAGTTCGATTGACCCAAACTTCTTTAGGTCAGATTTCACCTCCGCCAGAAGCTGTCTAAACTAATTAGACAGGTCGTCTTTTTCAAGCGACCATCCATTTTCATTTAAAAAAATAATAGATGCGTCTTTTAATAGCCGCTGTATTGTTTTTAGGTATGTCAGTGCAGGCTTTGGCGCAAACAGATACTAGTTCTAAAAAACTACAAGATGTAATTATTTACGCCAATAAGTTTCCGACCTTATCTAAAAATATCATACAGCGTGTCGTATCCTTAACGGATAAGGTTTTAATTCAACAACAAGCGAATACAGCAGATATCCTAACAGCCTCGGGACAGGTGTTTGTGCAAAAAAGTCAAGCAGGTGGCGGAAGTCCTGTGGTGAGAGGATTTGAAGCGAGTAGGGTATTGTTAATGGTGGACGGGGTGCGTATGAATAGCGCCATTTTCAGGGCTGGGCATTTGCAAAACATCATTACTGTAGACAATTTAATTTTAGATCGTGTTGAAATCAACTATGGGCCAAGTTCTACTTTATATGGTAGTGATGCATTGGGTGGGGTAGTGAATTTATTTACTAGGCAACCTCAATTGTATATCTCAAATTTGGCTGCAAATAAAGCTGTATGGAAAACCAATGGCAATTTGGTGTATCGATACGGCAATGGCCAAAATGAACATCGTCAACATATAGACTTCAATATCGCCAATAATAAATGGGCTTTTCTTACTTCCTTTACCAATAGTAGTTTTGGAGATATGCGTCAGGGAAATAAAAGATGGTCTGCTTATCCAGATTTTGGTAAAAGACTTTTTTATGTAGCGCGTGAAAACAATACAGATGTGGTGAAGGACAATACTGCTTCTGTAAACATTCAAAAGTTAAGCGGGTACAATCAAACCGATTTATTGCAAAAGGTATTGTATAAGCCCAATGAGCAGACTTCGCATTTATTGAATATTCAATTGTCTCAATCCTCCAATATCAATCGTTATGATCGTTTGACTGAAACGAATAATGGCCTGCCAGTGTATGCGGAATGGTATTATGGTCCGCAGTTGCGTAATATGATTGGATATAAGTTCTCAAAAGAAAAGCTGAATGGGTATTTTCAAACACTGTCTACGAATGTGAATTACCAACATTTAGAAGAAAGTAGGATTAGTAGAAGATTCAAGTCTAACAATAAAGATTATCGATTCGAGAAAGTGGATCTATTTGGATTGAATCTGGATCTATTGCATGAGGACGCTTCTGGTGATTTGCATATTGGTGTAGAATCTTATTATAATGAAGTAGGTTCAACTGCTTATCGTAATAATATTTCAACCAATTTAAGATCTGCTATTGCCACAAGGTATAGTGATGGTCCAACAAATATGGCTAATTACGCTGTGTATGTGCAGCATACTCGATTTTTAAAAGGGAAATGGGTGTTGAATACTGGAATGCGTTTAAACAATGTACAATTGAATGCTCATTTTAAAGATACTTCATTGATGCATTTGCCATTTACAGAAGCTAAACAAAACAATACTTCCCTTACCGGTAACCTAGGACTAGCATACAATGGCGCGGATGGCTTAAGAGTTAGTTTTGGTGCAAGTAGTGGATTTAGAGCACCCAATGTGGATGATTTAACTAAAGTATTTGATACAAAGACAGGATATGTAGTAGTGCCGAATAAGGACTTAAAACCTGAGTACACTTATAATGCAGAATTGAATGTGTCTAAAACAACTGCTAATTATTCCATTGGCGCTTCTGTTTTTTATACCTGGTTTAAAAATGCATTAGTGGTAGATAGGTTCAAATGGAATAATGCATCTTCCATTTTGTATCAAGGCGTAATGAGTGAGGTTTTTGCGACTCAAAATAAAGCCAAGGCATTTGTGTATGGCTTTAATGTAAATGGCTCTGCCAATATCACTCCTAATACAATCTTAACAGCCACTTATTCTTATACCAAAGGAAGGTATCAAAATGTAGATGGACTTAAGGATAAGCCTTTGGATCATATTCCTCCAACTTATGGAAGAGTAGGATTGAAGCAGGAATTAAATCAATTTTCTGCTGAAATATTCACCGTATTTAATGGATGGAAACATATTACAGACTATAATTTAAATGGTGAGGACAATGAGTTGTATGCTACTAAGGACGGCATACCTGGTTGGCAAATCTGGAACATGAACACTAGTTATCAGCCTAATAAAAAAGTGAACTTAAGTGTTCAGATTGAAAATATCGCAGACTTAAACTACCGATATTTTGCAAGTGGGATCTCAGCTTTAGGTAGAAACTATGTTATTCAGTGCAAATTGAGTTTCTAATAGTTATCGCTTGGGTCAAGCCTATTTGGCATAAAAAAAGAGTTAGATCATTATGGTCTAACTCTTTTTTATTGAATGATTATTTATTTTCTAAGTGCTGCGATATTACTTGAGAATATCTTCACTGCTATCGCCAATAAGATCACCCCAAAAAATTTACGAACTGCTAAAAGGCCACCTGGTCCTAGCATACGTTCAATGAAATTCAATGATTTTAGTACAACATAAATGATCACTAAATTAATAACGATACCAGCAGCGATATATGCTTCGTCAAAATTGGCTTTCAAAGACATGATGGTGGTTAGCGTTCCACTTCCTGCAATAATGGGGAAGGCGATAGGCACTACTGCACCTGCATGTTCGTTTTTATCTCCTTTAAATATTTCATGTCCCAAAACCATTTCTAGTCCTAACAGAAAAATCACAATCGATCCACCCACGGCGAATGATTTTACATCTAACCCTAGAATTTGTAAAAAAGGCTTTCCTAAAAATAGAAAAAGAATCATTAAAGCGCCTGAAATCAAAGTCACTTTAAAAGACTTAATGACACCTACCTTCTCTTTCATGGAAATCAATAGAGGAATAGAACCTACAATATCAATTACGGCGAATAAGGTAAACACAATGGTCAAGAGTTCGTCTAGTTTAAATTCCATAAAAAAAAGCTTTGTATGAAGATACAAAGCTTTTTTAAATTTACTAACCCAGGATCTGGATGGTTTTTGAAGGAATAGTGTAAGAATTTAAAATTGAATCAATTAATTCAATCTGATTCCAAATTGAATCATCCTTCCGATGGCGTTATAGCCATTAATTTCACTGAATTGGTCATTTAGTAGGTTCTGACCGTTTGCAAATACAATAACACGTTTTGTCCATTTGTACTGCAAACTAGCATTCAATAAAGTATAATAACCCAATGTCACATCTGGTGCAGCATAACCACCAACGTCTTTGCGTTCACTAATGAATCTACCTGTAAGGGAGGTGTTCCATTTTGGATTGATCGAATAATTCCATTGTGCGTTTAAGCTATGCTTAGGGCGCTTTAATAAATAGTTATAAGTGATGGTATCTGTCGTAGTGATTCTATTTTGATTGGTTTCTTGCCCGTTCATTAAAGTATAGTTCAAAGAAAATTGATGTTTTGCATTGATTGGGTGCTGTACTTCAATTTCTAATCCATTTACTTTTTGTTGAATGAAGTTGAAGAAATTATAATCTATATAATTATAGTCAATACCATTTTTGATATTCCTGTTAAAATATACTGCTCTAGCAAAAACAGCCCCTTTTCTGAAGGAGATACCCAATTCGGTATTAAAAGAAGTCTCTGCTTTTAATTGATCATTGTAGCTTATTTGATATAAGGAAGGTGCTTTAAATCCTGTAGAAACACTCGCAATCAATCTTATTTGATCTGTTAGTGCATAACTTGGATTAATGGTAAAAGTTTGGTTGCTTCCAAAACGATTGTGGTGATTGTATCTAGCGCCTAATTCCAATAGCCATTTTTTTGCATTGTCGTTGATTAATATAGAGGTATAGAGTGCATTTTGGTATTGAAAAGTATCTTTAAATGCATCATTATAAGGCCCCCACTGACTGATGGACTCATAGGTTTGATTATAGGATCCATATCTAAAATCTGTTCCAATAATCCATTGTATGTTTTGCTTAATTGGGGTAGATAAATAAGCATCAGCAAAATGGGTCTTACCCGCATATTGGTTGTTTTCATACACCAAATAGGTTTGATCTGCACTGTCATTTACATAGGTTCTATCCTGTGTGGTATACTGGTATTGAAATTGAAAACTTGTTTTTGCTTTTTTGTATTGCAAGATCAATCCTGAAATCGTAGTAGCATTTTTAAATTCATTGTCTTTGTCATCTTTAAATCCACCATAGTCTATTGCGGAGGTATAGGCTGTTTTTCTACTAGACAATTGTAGGTTCCAAAGGGTATCTAATTTGTATTTTGCTTTGACAAAAAAACTGTTGTTTTGATAGCCGTCTTTATCAAAATTTACACTGTTGCTTTGGTCTTTTGCAGAAGAAAATCCGTCAGAATTTTGGTTTTCAAAACCAATGGTGTAATTGAGTTTGTTGATATTGCTATTGAACTGCAAGTTGCCCTGCTTGGTGCCATAACTGCTGTAACTTAAAGCGCCTGTCACAAATGGAACACCTTTACTTTTTGTGATGATATTGATCACGCCACCAATGGCATCGGATCCATACAGGGTACTTTGAGCGCCTTTTAAGATTTCAATACGCTCCACCTGATTGAGTGGCACTAAATTTAGATCAAATTCATTGCTGATCATAGAAGGGTCACCGACTGGGGCACCGTCAATTAATACCAATGTTCTGCCTGATGCTGCTCCGCGCATATAGATGCTTGGAACAGTACCTAGGTTACTTAAAGTACCAGGTAAACTTAATCCAGCTTGTTCATTCAAAATTTGGGCGATTGTTCTACCTGCATTTTGTTGAATTTGTGCAGAAGTGATAATAGTCATGACTTTACTAGTGCCATTTTGTTTCTGCTCAATTTTATTGGCAGTAACAATCACATCTTCCAGTTGAGTGGCGTTGTTGTTTTTTTGAAGACTGTCTTTTTGTTGCCCAAAGACGAGGGTGGTGGTGGCGATAAGGCACACCGAGAGCGTGATGATTTTTTTGCTCATTGTTTTGTTTTTTTGAGTGAACAATGAGCTTCCTGGAATAAGAGAACCATAAGAGATTTTGGCAAGCCAAAATTTAATATAATCCTTGCTTTTTACCCGAAAGCTGTTGATTTTATCAATCAGGCAGGTCTTCTGGCTCGTTCTTTTCAAAGACATCCTTCCCAAATTACTTCAGTGGATTTGTCTTAATGCTTGCGCATTGAACTTACAGCTACGGGAATAGCTCCAGGTTTAAACTGGATTCCCTTTTAATCATTTGCATGAACCTAATCTAGCGCAAACATATCTTCTTTTAAAATAGCGGCTTTATTTAATTATCAACTCATTGTTGAAAACTCCCAATAAGTTTGCTACATTTATATTTGAGTATAGTTTCAAAGATTTACAATATGATTACAAAGACAAAACAGCATATTAATTTTTTTAGCTTAACCATGATTGTGGTGAGTTTGGTAATAGGTATGGGTATTTTTAAAACACCCGCTACAATTGCAGCAAAATCAGGAACCCCGCTAATTTTTTTTAGTGCATGGATTATTGGAGGCATCATTGCTTTGTTTGGGGCATTAACTTATGCAGAAATTGGTCAAAGGCTGCCAGTGATGGGTGGTTACTATAAAGTCTTTGCACATTGCTATCATCCCGGTATTGGCTTTACCATTAATGTATTGATTCTAATTAGTAATGCTGCTTCATTAGCAGTAGTGGCTTTAATTGGCGCAGACTATGTGAGTGATTTATTGTTTGGCCATCCCTCTAGTACATTTTTTAATGTATGCATTGCTTCTTTGTCTGTAGGACTATTCTATATTGTTAATTTATTAGGTTTAAAAACAAGTAGCCGTACACAGAATGTGTTGATGATTGTAAAAATTAGTTTGATTGTATTGCTAATATCTTCTTTGTTCAAAGGCGTAACAGTAGCTCCGCATGGATTTAATGAAGGGAAAGTGTATGCATATGATGGTCACAATAGTGCATTGTTATTATTGGTAAGTCTTGTTGCTGTATTTTTTACTTATGGAGGATATCAACAAACCATTAATTTTGGTTCAGAAGTGCAATCTGCCAAAACGATGCAAAGAGGCATTGTATTTGGTATTGGTATCGTATTGTTTTTATATTTTGCGATCAACTATACCTATGTTCAAGTAATTGGTTTTGACAATATGAAAAATGCCAATGCAATTGGGTCACTTTTATTTGAAGCTTGGTTTGGTAAATTTGGGGCAAAGGTTTTTGATTTTGCAATGGTGTTAAGTGTACTTGCTTATGTGAATGTATTATTAATGAGTAACCCAAGGGTGATGTTTGCCATGAGCGAAGACAAAGTGTTGCCAAAAATATTTCAGTACAAACATGCTAAAACGGAAGCATTAATTCCTGGATTAACCGTATTCGCGGTCACTACCATTTTAATCACTTTTTTCGGAAAGGGGGTAGACGACGTGCTGAGTTTCAGTATCTTTTTAGACTGCTTAGGGATGAGTACTTCTGCAGCCACCTTATTCATTTTGAGACGAAAAGGGCAGGGAGACGCTGCGGTAACCGGTGGCTTAAAACGATGGACACCCATTTTAGCTGCTATTTTCGTGCTTTCCTATGCATTTGTGGCGGTCGCAGTGGTAATTGATAAGCCTTATTCGGCACTGACCGCAGTCATTTTAGTAGCCATTGTATTGGTATTGTACCGCATATTCTACTATAAAAAGACAGCTTAGGCGGGAATTCAGCCTTTTATACCCACCCATAGCTGCTCAGCCATTTTGAAGTCCGTTTGTCTAAAAATTAGACAACTCTTAAGGTTTGCCTTACTTTTGTATTGTATAATAGGAATTCATCATTTTCAATACAAACAATGAGATACATTTTTTCGTTTATTTTTCTTGTGTTTACCCTCTCTTTGACTGCACAGGAGCCAGCTAAATGGGATTTAAAAACCTGTGTGGAATATGCTATTAAGCACAATATTTCGGTTCAGCAAGCAGACATTCAAGCAAGATTGGCAAAGCTTCAAGCGGACCAAGCTAAGTCGAATCAATTGCCCACAATGAGTGGTTCATCTGGTTTAGGGATGCGTTTGGGACGTTCTATTGACCCAGTAACCAATGCCTTTACAACGACGCAGTTTTTATACAATAATTTTGGTTTAAATGGGGGTATTCAATTGTACAATAACAATCGATTAACCAATACTGCAGCTGCTAGTAATTTTACTTGGTTGGCAAGTATTGCAGATCTTCAAACAGCATCTAATGACATTTCTTTAAATGTGGCTACTTTTTATTTGCAAGTATTGTCTACCATAGAGCAATCTGAAATTGCGAAGATCCAAATTGCACAAACCAATGAACAATTGGCTGCAACTAAGAAGCGTGTTGAGGTTGGATTGTTGCCAGAAATTAATTTATTAGAACTAGAAACACAGTTAGCCAACGATAGTAGTAATTATATCACTGCGATCTCTAACGTAGCTCAAAGTAAATTAAGTTTAAAAGCATTATTGAACTTAGATGCTGCAGATGCATTTGAAGTAGATGTTCAACCAGTGGATAAAATCAAATTACAAGGCTTTGCCGACTTGCAGCCGGATTATGTATTTACAGTTGCTGAACAAAATTTACCCAATATTAAAGCGGCAAACCTACGTTTGAAAGCAGCAGAGAAAAATCGTCTTGTTGCTAAAGCTGGCTTTTATCCAACACTTAGTTTTGGATATTCATTGAGTACCAACTTCTCTAATTCTTTTAAATATATCAGTGGTGTAGAGCCTGCTGGATTTAGCAATATATCCCCAACTAGTCCTTTTGTCACTGTTGGCGCTGCAAAATATTATGTTCAAAGTCCATTGTATACCACTACAACAAGTAATAGAGACTTTAGCAATATATGGAATGGATGGAGTAAGCAATTGGACAATAACTTTGGACAGAATTTTGGTTTTCAATTATCTATTCCAATTTTCAATGCCAATCAGTCTAAAACTGCCTATCAACAATCTAAGTTGAACTACCAGTCGGCAAGCTTGCAACAAGAAAATGCACAAAGAAAACTAAAGCAAGATATTTATGCTGCCTATACGAATGCAGTGGTGGCTTTTAATAAATTAAATGCCACACAAAAGGCAGTCACTTCTGCAGAAAAAGCATATCATTTTGCTACCAAGCGTTATGAATTAGGCTTATTAGGTACTATTGAATTATTGAACAATCAAAATAACTTTTTAAAGGCAAAAGTAAATTTCAAATCTGCTCAATATGAGTATGTATTTAGAATTAAGTTACTAGAGTTTTACAAAGGAGAAGCACTTTCTCTATAAACCATTAAAAGCAACGTAAAAATAAATAAAATGAATAAGAAAATCATTTGGAGTATTGTAGGTTTTGTCGCACTTGTTGTGGTATTAGTTGGACTAAAAAAGGCGGGTGTCATTGGTAAGGAAGAAGGTACAGAAGTGACCGTTGAAAAAGTACAATTAAGAACCATCACCGAATCAGTGAATGCAAGTGGCAAAGTCTATCCTGAAATTGAAGTAAAAGTGAGTCCAGATATCTCTGGTGAAATTGTTAGCTTGTTTGTGGAAGAAGGCGCAAAAGTAACAAAGGGTCAAGTGTTGGCTAAGATCTATGCAGATATCTATTCTTCTCAAAGAGATCAAGTTACTGCCTCTGTAAATCAAGTAAAAGCGCAATACGAAAATGTTAAAGCGAATTTAAGTGGTTTGAAGAACGGGTATGAAAATGCAAAAGCAGCTTACGAGCGTTACAAAAAATTATTTGCAGACAAGATTGTTTCTAGAGCTGAGTATGAGCAAGTAGAGCAAACTTATCGTTCTGCTGAATCAAGTTATAATGCAGCAAAAGAGTCTATCAAAAGCGGAGAAGCGCAAGTTCAAGGTGTAAGAGCCCAATTGGCTAGAGCAGAAAAAGACTTAGCTAGAACGACTATCGTGTCTCCAATGGACGGCATTATTAGTTTAATGAACGTGAAAAAAGGGGAGCGTGTAGTTGGTACTGCGCAAATGGCAGGTACTGAAATGATGCGTGTGGCAGATATGAAGAGTATTGAAGTGAGAGTGGATGTGGGTGAAAACGATATTACGAAAGTAAAATTAGGAGATACAGCATTGGTAGAAGTGGATGCGTATAATAACAGGAAGTTTAAAGGGATTGTATACAAAATAGCGAATCCAATCACTGCATCTTCTTCAGGTATTTCAAGTGCGGCTGAAGTAGCGAACTATAAAGTGCATATCCGTTTATTAACGGAGAGTTATGCAGATTTAATTCAAGAAAATGCAATTTTCCCATTCAGACCAGGTATGACTGCGAGTGCAGATATTCAAACTAAATCTAAGGTGAATGTCATTTCTGTGCCATTGAATGCAGTAACAACAAGAGACAGTGATGGTCAAGGAAAAGAAACAAAGGTTTCAAGCACAGCGTCTAAGGATAATGAGCCAGCAAAAGCTGACGAAGTGTTAAATGAAGTAGTCTTTGTTTTGCAAAAAGACAACAAAGTGAAAATGGTGAAGGTGAAAACTGATATCCAAGATTTAAACTTTATTGAAGTATCAGGCGTAAAAGTGGGAGATCAAGTCATTACTGGTCCTTATAGTATTGTAAGTAAGACTTTAAAAGATGGCTCATTAGTGAAAGTAGTCACTAAGGAAAAGTTGTTTGAAGAGAAAAAATAGGGTAATCCTGTAAAATTTACCTTTAAAAGGGGCGCATATAAAAAATGCGCCCCTTTTTTTATGAATTTCATATGTTTGTGCAATGGAAAAAAAGCAAATTGGATTAATTGGTAGCGGAAGTTGGGCTACGGCGATTGCTAAGATTGTGACGGATAATGGCAACCAAATTACTTGGTGGGTGAGGCAACAAGCCAATATCGATTATTTTGTGAAACGCAAACACAATCAACATTATTTAAGGAATGCTTATTTTAATGTACAACAAATTGCTTTTTCTACAGATATTAAATGGGTAGTGGCACAATCAGATATCTTAATCATCGCTGTGCCGTCTATACATATTGAATCTACCTTAGCATCATTGAGTGCGGAAGACCTAAAGGGGAAGCAGGTTATTTCTGCAGTGAAAGGGGTGTTGCCGAATCACAATATTTTACTGAACCAATACCTTGCACAACAATTCAGTTTCCCTATTGAACAATATTTTACCTTACTTGGACCGAGTCATGCGGAAGAAGTCGCATCTGAGCAGTTGTCTTATTTAACTTTTTCTGGAGTGGATGAGGCTGAAACTACGTTGATAGCAAGTCATTTTAAATCAGAATACATCAATACCATCGTCAATAAAGATGTACTAGGCGTGCAATATGCGGGTGTCGCTAAAAATATCTATGCTTTGGGTGCAGGTATAGCACATGGATTAGAATATGGTGACAATTTTTTAAGTGTTTTTATTGCGAATTGTGCCAATGAAATGCAGCTGCTTTTAAAAGAAATTATGGACAAGAATAAAACAAGTTGTAGTACCATCAACCACAATGCTTCTGTTTATTTAGGGGACTTGTTGGTGACTTGTTATTCACTGCATAGTCGCAATAGAACTTTCGGCAATATGATAGGGAAGGGCTATTCAGTTAGAGCAGCAGAGCTAGAATTAAATATGGTGGCAGAAGGGTATAATGCGAGCAAGTGTATACATACGATGAATCAAACATTGAAAGTGAACTTGCCGATTATGGATGCGGTGTACCAGATACTTTGGGAAGGTGCAGACCCTGCAGCCACATTTAAAGCTATTGAGCGGTTCCTAGTATAAAAAAATCGGAAGCAATTCCATCTGCCAAAAACTTGGCCTCTTGGTTTAGCGAAACCCTAGTTTCATTTTCTTGAAAATAGTTTTTTGTTCGCAAAGCATCCATTGTGGTCTTGCTATGTTCATAGTAAGCAATTCCGAAAACACTTTTAATATAGTCAAGGTCAAAACCTTCCATGCGCCTTAAACTTGTCATGATGTATTCGTTATAACGATTCGCTTCAGACAAATATTCAATGTCAAAATTCAGCTGATTGTTGTCCAAGCTTTGAATATACAACGCATTGTTGGCGATATTCCATTGTCTGGATACCCCATTGAAAGAATGAGCAGAAGGGCCAAGTCCTAGGTAGCTTATCCCAGACCAATAATTGCTATTGTGTTTGCTCCTTGATCCTGGTATAGCAAAATTTGAGATCTCATAATGCTCCATGCCCATTGCTTTTAATCTGGTGGTTAAAAGTTCAAAATGGCTGGCTTGTTTTTCGGGATCAACATCTTCTAATTGGGCTTTTTCGATGAATTGCTTCAAAGCTGTTTTGTCTTCCACTGTCAAAGCATAACAAGAGACATGTTTGATTTTGTATTTTTCGATCCAATCTAGGTCTGCGATCAAATCCTTGTCACTTAAAGTGGGTGTGCCATAAATTAAGTCAATACTAATATTATTAAATCCTGCTGCTTGTGCCAATTCAATGGCAGCATGGGATTGTTCCACAGTGTGTGCTCGATTCATCCATGCCAATGCGGGGGATTGAAAACTTTGTATGCCAATACTTAATCGGTTGATACCTATTTGTTTCCATTCGGCCAATTTGCTATCGCTAATGTCATCGGGATTGGCTTCCAGCGTGCATTCTATCTGTGGGGAGATGTCAAAATGGGTTTTAAGTGCGTTCATGATCCTGCTCAATTGTTCGACATGGAGTAGGGATGGGGTGCCTCCTCCAAAATAGATGGTTTGAATGGATTGGTTCAAATATGTTTTCTGCAGTTCAATCTCTTTGATGATTGCATCTACAAAAGCTTGAATATGCACTGTCTGTGTAGAAAAATGAAAATTGCAATAATGACAAGCTTTTTTGCAAAAAGGAATATGTAAATAGATGCCTGCCATAAGTAGAATTCCAACAAAGCTAGGCATTGTTCTTTAATGCTGCGTTAGTTTACTTATTTTTGCAGCAGATGTTAGCCCAACTTAAGAAATTCACTTTTGCCCTAATTGGACTTTTTGTATTGTCCAGCTTTACACTTGTGAAGCAGACTAGTCAAAAAGATACGGGCCTGTTTTCGATGGATACAATCACGAATGTGCAGGATACGGTATTGGTAAAAGATACTTTGTGGCTAAAATACATTCCAATCGTTCCCAAGTCTTTTATTCAAGCAGATGCTTGGTATTTACAATCCATACCAAGAGACCCTAGGGACAGTAGTTTTAATATCATTCAATTGTATCGCAATTTTTATAGTCAAAAAAAGAACGCGTTTCAACTATACAATCAAAAAGCTACACTAGCCAATGCGGGAGATGTATTATATAAAATAGAACAAAAATTTTCTTTGCCTGACAAAGATTTGTTATTCTATTCAATTATTGCATTGCTTTTTTTATATGGGTTTATCATTAATATTTTTCCGCAGTATATTCCCAAATTGTTTAGTCAATTTAGTCAGTCCTCTTTAAGAATGTTGCAAAATAGAGAACAGCTTTTGCAAAATAGCATTGCTTCTTTGATCATGAATATAAGTTTTATAATGAGCTTCTCTTTGTTTGCCACATTGATCATATTCAATAGTCATTTGTTGCCTATTAATTTCTGGGAGGCTTATTCCTATATGTGTTTGTTCTTCTTGGGCTTATACCTAGGCAAGTTTATTTGTTTAACCATTGCAGGTTATGTGTTTAACACAAAAGACCTGGTTCAAACCTATATTTTCGTGGTCTTTATGATTAACAAAGTGCTAGGTATCTTATTGATACCATTCATTTTAATACTGGCATTTGCCAAGCCTTATTTGCATCCTTTTGCGACTGGAGGGGCGGGATTATTGATGGTTTTATTGGTGCTTTATAGGTATCTGTTTTCATTAACATCTGTTAGGAATAAATTACATATCTCTTCCTTCCATTTTTTTCTTTACCTTTGTGCTTTCGAAATACTGCCACTGTTGATTTTATATAAGTTCATAGTGCAATATTTTGGAGGTACTTACTAAAGTAGAAAGTGTAAAATGGCAAAAGAAATGAGTGGAGAAAAAAAAGCAACTGCAACTAAGTCCATTAAAAAAATCCTAATTTCACAAGCGAGACCTGAAAGTGAAAAGTCGCCTTATTTTGATTTAGAAAGAAAGTACAATGTGACTTTATTTTTTAAACCTTTCATTGAATTAGAGCCAATCGGCGCAAAGGAGTTTAGAAAAACAAAGATCGATATCCCTACCTATACTGCTGTGATCTTCACAAGTAAAAATGCGATTGATCATTTCTTTAGAACCTGTGATGAATTAAAAATTAACATTAGCCAAGACACTAAATATTTTTGTATCACAGAATCTGTTGCATTGTATTTGCAAAAATTCATCATGTACAGAAAGCGTAAAGTTTTCTTTGGGTCAGACGGAACGAACAAGAAATTATTTGATGTATTGAATAAGCATAAAGCGAATGAACAATTTCTTTATGTATGTAGCGAGAATCAGCAGGATAACGAAATTGTAAATTGGTTAAAAGACCATGGCTGCAATTTTGACCTAGCGTATATGTACCGATCTGTAAGTAGTGACATCAAGCCGCTTTTAAAAGAAAATACATTCGATATCATCTGCTTATTTACCCCTAGTGGTTTAAAAAGCTTGTATGACAATGCACCGGATTTTGTGCAAAATGGAACCAGCCTAGCCGCTTTTGGTTCTAATACTTGTAAAGCCATTGAAGATGCAGGGTTGACTTTGCATATCAAAGTCCCTAGCCCACAAGTATCTAGTATGTTTGCAGGGTTGGATCAGTTTTTAGCCCAAGCGACCCTATCGACTAAAAAGAAATAAGCTAAATTGCACTCTTATGAGTGCCGATAAAAAATTCACCAACGCCTTAATCAAAGAGACAAGTCCCTATCTGCTTCAGCATGCACATAATCCTGTACAGTGGAGGCCTTGGTCCGAAGATTTGTTTGCTGTCGCAACTGCGGAGGATAAACCCATTTTATTGAGTATTGGATATGCTGCATGTCATTGGTGTCATGTAATGGAGCGAGAAAGTTTCGAAGACGAAACAGTAGCAGCATACATGAACACGCATTTTATCAATGTCAAAGTGGACAGAGAAGAGCGTCCAGATGTCGATCATATTTATATGGACGCCCTTCAGGCAATGACAGGTTCAGGAGGATGGCCATTAAATATTTTCCTGCTACCCAATGGTCAGCCTTTTTATGGGGGTACTTATTTCCCTCCAATTGCAATGCATAACAGAGCATCTTGGTTAGATGTATTAAAAGGAGTACAAGCTGCTTTTGAAAACAATCGGGACAAATTAGTAGCACAAGCAACACATCTAACACAGCATTTATTAGAATCAAATATCAAAGAACTGCAAAGTGAAGATCAAAATGAGCATAACAACACTGCAGTTGCAACCAATGAAGAATTTCAGTTGATTGCACAAAGGATTTTGCATAATGCAGATACACAATGGGGTGGTTTTGGTGCAGCACCAAAATTTCCACAAACATTTTCAATACAAGTATTGTTCCGAAATTATTTTCAAAACAAAGACGAAGCGTCCATTGTTCATGCAATAAGATCGGTTGATAAAATGATACAAGGAGGCATCTACGATCATCTAGGTGGTGGATTTTCAAGGTATAGTGTGGATGCAATGTGGCAGGCGCCGCATTTTGAAAAAATGTTGTATGACAATGCGCTCCTATTGGGGGTGCTTGCCGAAGCCTATCAAATCACTAAGAAGACAGTTTACTTGAATGTAATTCACGCCACATTTACTTTTTTACAAAGAGAATTGTTTAATGGCGAAGGTGGCTACTATGCTGCCTTAGACGCAGACTCAGAAGGCGTAGAGGGTAAATTTTATACCTGGTCTTATGTCGAATTAAAGCGCATTATTGATCCTGCAATCTTCGATACATTTTCTGCTTATTATCAAATCACTGAAACAGGTAATTGGGAACATACGAATATTCTTTGGACCCAATCGAGAATCGAAAAAGAATGGGAACCCGCATTCCAAAAAGAAAAAGAAAAACTATTTGAAGCGCGCGAACAAAGAATTAGACCAGCCTTAGATCATAAAGTCATCTTAGGATGGAACGCCATGTTGGTGGTTGGGTTATGTAAAATATATGCAGCAACAAGTAATGCAGAATACAAAGCTGCAGCAATCAAAAGTATGCTTTGGTTAGAAAAGAATTTGTATCATTCAACGGAGCAATATTGGTACCACAGCATTGCGGGTGGTACACCAAAAGCAAAAGCATTTTTAGATGATTACGCTAATTTAATTCAAGCCTATATCCAATTGCAAGAAATCACAGGCGACTTAGATTATTTGTTCAAAGCAAAAAGATGGATGAACTATGTATTGGAACATTTTCTAGACGAAGAGGGCCTTTATTTTTATTATACAGCAGCCTATCAACTAGATGTGATTATTAGAAAAAAAGAAAGTTATGATGGGGCACAGCCAAGTGGGAATGCCCTTATTTGTGCTAGTTTGAATTATTTGGGCCAAGTGTTTGATGAGGCAGCTTGGACTTTACATGCAGAAAGCATGATTGCTTCAATTCGGAAGTCTTTGGTGCAATATCCAGGTTCATTTGGGTATTGGGCTCAAAGTTTTTATCAAATGGCAGAAGGGGTGGTTGAGCTAGTGGGAATGGGGCCAACAGTCCATAAAACTTTACCCAACATGATTGCGCCCTTTTTACCTCAAGCAATACGTATAAATAGCCAGGAAGAAAACGACCTTATTCCCCTTCTAAAAGGCAAAAAAATTACTGATAATCAATACTTTATGTGTAAAAATAATACCTGTTCTGCTCCTGTCAGTTCCATGGCGCTATTTTTAGCAAATATCTAACAACTAAAGTGTTAAATTGCATCACCAAAAACAGGTGAAAATCAACTCATTCTAAACCTATATGATACCATTTTTTAAAAATACTAAGATCAATTTCCCCATTGCTACTTTGGGCATTTTGATTTTATCGCTTTCGATCATCGCTTTTGCACCTCCTAAAAAAAGTAAAAGAGGCAATAGTAAAAAATTAGATCCACTTACTGTATCCATTCCAAGTGGTTCATTTTATATGGGAGCAAGTGACGAGCAGATGGATCTTTCAATGGTCAACAGAAAGAAATTGGTTTCTGTTCAGAATTTTTGGATGGACAGAACGGAAGTAACCAATGAGCAATATAGAAGATTTGTTAAATATGTAGCAGATTCTCTAAAGTATTTGGCTATCTATGGCGGGGGCATTAATCAAAATGAAGATACCATTCGTGTAGATTGGGCAAGAGCTGCTAGAATCAATCAGAACAGTCGTGCAGTACTTGAAAAATTAAATGAACTTTTATTGAGTCCCGACAATCGTATTCAGGGCCGTATTGAATTAGATCCCAATAAATTAATTTATAAATATTCTTTTGTTGATTTAAAAGCGGCGGCAAAAGCGTCTAAAGGCTTAGAGCAATCATTAGGCGATTATTTAATCACTGTGAATCAACCTGTGTATCCTGACACTTTAGTTTGGATGCGTGATTTCTCTTATTCTTACAATGAACCATTGACTAGATTGTATTTTAGTCACCCTGCATACAATGACTATCCTGTGGTTGGTGTGACATGGAAACAAGCTGTAGCATTTACACAATGGAGAACCAATAACAGTGATTATTTTGCTGGTAGACCAGGAAGACAGGATCAAAAAATTGATGGCATTTATCGATTGCCAACAGAAGCAGAATGGGAATATGCTGCAAGAGGAAATTCAAGATCTAATGCGATGTATCCATGGGGATCGCCTTATACAAGAACAAAAGAAGGTAGATTGTTAGCGAATTTCAAGCCGGGTAGAGGGGATTATTTTGGAGGCGATGCAAAGAATGACAATATCTATACCACTAAAATTAAATCCTATACTGAGAACGATTTTGGATTGTATGATATGGCAGGTAATGTGGCAGAGTGGACAAGTTCTGTATTCTATGAAGGCAGTTATAATTTTATTGGAGACTTTAGTCCTGATGTACAGTACAATGCTAAAGATTCTGATCCTGTGTTAATGAAAAGAAAAGTGATCAGAGGCGGTTCTTGGAAAGACATTGCATACAACTGTCAAGTAAGTTCCCGTAATTATGAATATCAAGATACTGCTAAATCCTATATTGGATTTAGATGTGTGCTTTCAATGGCGCCAAGAGTCAATTAATCGTACTGATTTTAATAAACAAACATTTAATTTTATAAATCTTCCTAATGGCAAAGACAATTTCAGAAAAAACAAATAAGATCGTAAACGTAATTATCTCTCTAGGTGCTGCTGTAGTAATTTTAGGCGCATTGGCAAAAATCATTCACTTATCATGGGCCGACTGGGCTTTGATTGTGGGTTTATTAACTGAAGCTGGAATATTTGTGATTTATGCATTCTTGCCTCCTCCTCCAGTGGATCATGGCGGTGGTGCAGTAGGTGGCGAAGTAAATGCAACTGAATTAGTGAATGCATTAAACAATGTACAAAAAACGGTACAAAGTGTTTCTGATAATCTAGGTATGATCAATAGTTCTACTGAGGGTTTAAAGAACTTGAACAATCAGTTTTTATCAATGAGTAAGACAATCGAAGAAATGAATCATTTTTACGGTAGTCTAAAAGAAATGTCTACTTCAATGTCTTCGACTGTGAATGAAGCTGCAAGAACTAAGGAGCAAATGACACAGTTGGCAGATAACTTGACTCAATTGAATCAAGTATATAGCAAGATGATCCATGCAATGCAAGGTAAATAACAACATTGGCTCAGTAGATTCAACCCTTTTAATTCACTTAATAAAATATAGCGTAAATGTCGTTACCTAAAGAACCAAGACAGAAAATGATTAACATCATGTACTTGGTGTTGACAGCGCTCTTGGCATTGAATGTGTCTAGCGAAATTTTAAATGCATTCAAAACAATTGATCAAAGTTTGACGAATGCGAATGTCATTATTCAGAAAAAGAACCAGGATATTTATAAATCATTAGAGGCAAAACTAAAAGATCCTAAGACAGCAGAGAAAGCGGGGATCTGGGCACCTAAAGCAAACAAGGTAAAAGCCTTGTCGGATGAATTGTATACTTATATTGAAAGTTTGAAACAAAATTTAAAAGAAGAAGCTGGTTTACAAATTAAAGATGGTAAAGAGACTTTTAAAGAAGATGATTTAGATGCAACTACAAGATTGTTTTTAAATAAAAAATCAGGTACTTCTAAAGGCCAGGAATTGTTTAATAAACTAAAACAGTTCAAACAAGATTTAGGAGCGATTGATCCTGCAATTGAAAAAGAAGTTATCCCGACTGTCTCTTTAGATTTGTCCATTCCTGTATCTAATAATTTGGCTGCTAAAGATGATTGGGCATATGCTTATTTCAATATGACACCTGCAGTTGCAGCCATCACTATCTTAACAAAGTTTCAAAACGATATCCGCAATACAGAAGCGCAGGTAGTTGAATATTGTCATAAAGAAATTGGAGAAGTAGAATTGGTATATGATCAATTCAATGCTTTTGCAGCTTCTAACTCACAGTATTTAATGTCTGGTGAGGAATTGGTGATTACAGCTGGTGTGGGTGCATTTAGTAGTGCAGCAAAACCAACTATTTCAATTGACGGTGTGGTGGTACCCGTTGCTGCGGATGGTTCTGCAGTGTATAAATCTGTAGCAGGTGCTACGCCTGGTGTGCAATCTAAGCGTGTACGTATTTCTTTCTTAAAGCCTAATGGAGAAACTGCGGTAGTAGAGAAAGAGGTGCAGTTCACAGTAGGTACACCTTCAGGCTTAGTCGTTTCAACAGATAAAACAAGGGTATTCTATAAAGGGTTAGACAATCCATTGAGCATTACAGGCGGTGGAGGTGGTGAAAAAATCAATGTGACTGTTGAAGGCGCTGGAGCGAATATTAGAAAAGCTGGATCAGGACAATATATAGTGACTTGTTCACAAACAGGAACAGCTGTTGTAACAGTAAATGATGGCAAGCAAACACAAAAATTGAATATCCCAGTGAAGCGTATTCCAGATCCAATTGCCATTGTGGGTGGAAGCGCTGGAGGGAACATGGCTGCTGCTAAATTCAGAGCGCAGGGTGGTGTGATTGCAGACTTAAGAGACTTTGTATTTGAAGGGGTGAAATTCAATGTGCTTTCATACATCGTTATTGCAACTGGTAAAGGTTTTGATGAGCCTGATTTTGCAGAAGTGAATGGTCCAGCATTTTCTGGAGGGGCTACCGCTTTGATTAGAAAATGTCAACCTGGAACAACGGTGACCATCGGTGAAATTAAAGTTTCAGAGCCGGGTGGTGGTTCAAGAAAATTAGATCAAACAATCACGTTTATTTTACAATAGTCAATTTGACGCTGTAGAATCTATCGGCTGATTTGAAATTAATAAAAGGTATTTATGAAAAAGACAATGAAAACAAGCTGCATCGTTCTTGCCTCTTTGGTAATGACTTTATCTGCAAATGCGCAGTTTTCTTATGGAGCAAAAAAGAAAACAACACCTGCTAAAACAACGCAAGATACAGTCATTACAAAGCCAGTGGCTAAGCCTGTCACAAACAATCCAGTAGTAGCAGCGCCGACTGTTTCAGATGTTAAGCCAACTAAAAACATTGATACCACTGTTGTAGGTGGGTTCAATGCAAATAATAAAAGAAGCTTAAGAAATGGGTACGCTTTCTTTTCTGAAACCAATTCTAGAAAAGGAGTGAAAGAAAGATTGCCTTTACCTTATGAAAATTTAAGAGAGGAAGATGCTTTGTTTAGTGAGTTTGTTTGGGAAGAAATTGATGCTAGAGAAAAGATCAACAGAACTTTTATGTATCAGTCTTATGACGAAAATGGAGACCAACGTTTTTTTGCCGTACTATTACGTGCAATCGAAAAAGATGGTGTAGTGCCATTCTCTACAGCAGATGATCGTTTTACCACGCCATTAAGCTTAGATGAAGTGAATGCTTCTTTAAAAGGAAGTTTGGACACGCAATTGGTTCAAAATGTGTTAGACCCAAATGTGTATGATACAAGCATCATTTACAATACCAACTTAGCACCGAATCCGGATTCTATTTATACATTTAGATTAAAAGAACAATGGATTTTCGATAGTAAGACAAGTAGAATGTACAGCAGAATCATTGGTATTGCACCAATTGCAGCCATTCAAATTGGCAACAAAGTAGTAAAGCGTCCTTTGTTTTGGGTCTATTACCCTGAATTAAGAACGAGCTTGGCAAAAGCAGAAGTGTACAATCCAAGAAATATTTCAAGTCGTATTACTTGGGAAGAATTATTTGAAAGTCGCTACTTCAATGGGTATGTGGTAAAGTCTACTTTGGATAACTATAACGACAAGATGTTGAATGCCTTATTTAAAGATCCTATCAAGCGCCTTCAAGAAGGAGATAAGATCAAGCAAAAAATATTTGATTTCGAGCAAGATCGCTGGGTCTATTAATCTTTCTTAAAAGCAGCTAACAATATTTTAGTTTTTGCAGCGCCAATCAGTTCAGTTAAAATGCTGGGATTGGCGCTTTTTATTTTACTGACCGATTTAAAATAGCTCAGTAAAGTGTCTTTTGTTTTAGGCCCAATCCCTTCAATATGATCTAAGCTATTCACTAACGCACCTTTAGACCTCTGTGCTCTATGGAAAGTAATACCAAAGCGGTGCACTTCATCTCTAATATTGCGTACTAGATTGTGCGCAGGACTATTCCAGTTAAGTAAAATAGAACTTGTATCACCCGGGAAGAACAATTCCTCTATGTTTTTAGCCAATCCCACTGTGGTGACCTTATCTTGAATGCCTAATTCCTTTAAAGCATCCAATGCGGCGTTTAATTGCCCCTTGCCACCATCAATAATGATGAGTTGAGGAAGTGGCTGCTTTTTTTGCAGGACCGAACTATAGCGCCTTAAAACCGTTTCGTGCATACTGGCGAAATCATTGATGCCCACCACGGTTTTGATATTGAATTTCCGATAATCAGATTTACTCGGCACCCCATTTTTAAAACATACCATGGCCGATACAGGATAAGCCCCTTGAAAGTTAGAGTTATCAAAACATTCAATATGGTTGGGCACAGCAGGCAGGGAAAGTAATTTTTTGAGTTCGATTAATACTTCATTCACTGGTGCGGGTTCACTTACTTTTACAAGTGCTTCTCTATGCTTCCAGTCCTTTAAGGCATAATCTACATTCTTTTGAGAGAGCGCTAACAATTGCAATTTCTCTCCCAATTTTGGAACAGTATACTTGATTCCTTTTTCTTTCTCCAGGGGCTCAACGGGTACAATGATTTCTTTTGCTTTGGATTCAAGCTGGGTTCTAAAATAATGGATTGCAAATGCCAACACGGTTTCCTTTGTTTCTTCTAATGGAATACTTAAGGGTAACATATGTGTTTGCACAATGCGCCCTTCTTGCAACATCAAGTAATTGACATAAGCTTGATCGGCTTCCATGGCGATGCTAAATACATCCATCGCTTCTTGTTGCTTGGTTAAAATTTCCGATTTGGTTTGGTATCGCTCTAATTCTTCAATCTTCTTTTTTGTTTCATTGGCTTTTTCAAATGCGAGTGCAGCTGCTTCTGCCTGCATGGTCTCTTTTAAGTTTTGTACCAATGGCTTTACATTTCCTTTCAGTAAATGTTTTACTTGATCTATTGAGGTACCATAATCTTGTTCCGTTTGAAAACCCTGGCAAGGTCCTTTACAATTGCCTAAATGGTATTCCAAGCAAACTTTAAATCTGCCTTGTTGAATATTTTTTTGAGTAAGTGGTAGGGTGCAAGTTCTTAGAGGAATGGTTTCTTTAATATGGTTGATCAATTCTCTTACTGCAAATACATGTGTAAAGGGGCCAATATAAGTGGCCCCATCTTTAAATTTACGTCTTGTTAAAAAGACCCTAGGGAAGGCTTCATTTTTAATGACGATATAAGGATAAGTTTTATCATCCTTTAAGTTGATATTGTATTTAGGTTGATAGTTCTTAATCAACTCGTTTTCTAAAATGAAGGCATCGTGTTCGGAGTTCACTATGGTGAACTTGATCTCGCTTATACGTTGTACTAATTCAATGGTTTTTAAGCTATGTTGATTGGAAAGAAAATAAGAGCTCACACGGTTTCTTAAATGCTTGGCCTTGCCAACATACAATAATTTGCCTTTATCATCAAAATATTGATAAATGCCAGGCTCCTGAGGGATGCTAGATTGTATTTCCTTAAACTGCTCTTTCTCCATAATCGTAGTTGCAAAAATACCGGTTTATTTTAACTATTTTTATAGTATGGAACTATCAGTTAATATCCCGGCCTTATTATTCCCGGCAATCAGTCTGATTATGCTGGCTTATACCAATCGTTTTTTGGCTTTGTCTAACCGTGTTCGTGTTTTACATGATAAGTATCAACAGCAGGAGCAACGTTTGGTTATTTTTGGTCAAATCAAGAACCTTAAATACAGAATCAAGCTTATACAGCGTATGCAAACCTACGGCGTTGCAGCATTATTGCTTTCCTTGCTTTCTATGTTCTTTATTTTTATACAATACCAGGGGATTGCAAAATTCATTTTTGCAACAAGTTTAATTAGCTTTTCGGTCTCCATCTTTTTTTCATTAATTGAAATCAGATTGAGTACTAGAGCAATTGAATTGGAATTAAGTGATATGGAAGGATTAGAAGACCCTTCTGTAATTGAATATTTGAAGAAGAAATTTGAAAGAGAGGAAAACAAGTAAACTGATAAAATATATTTCAATAAAAAAGGATAGTCAATTGATTATCCTTTTTTATTAAGTAAATTCCTGTTTGACTTATTGTCCTTTTCTTTCTCCAATCTGTTGTCTCCACATAGCATAGTACAAGCCCTTCTCCTCTAGTAAACTTTGGTGGGTACCTGATTCAATCACAGTGCCTTTTTCCAATACATAAATTCTTGTGGCATGAATGATGGTGCTGAGTCTATGTGCAATCATGATGGTAATTTGCTCTCTTTCCTTAGATAAGTCACGAATGGTATCGGTGATAGATTCCTCTGTTAAACTATCTAATGAAGAGGTTGCTTCGTCAAAGATCAATAAGTGTGGATGTCTTAGTAAAGCTCTAGCAATAGAGAGTCTTTGTTTTTCCCCACCACTTAATTTTAATCCACCTTCTCCAATCACTGTGGCTAATCCATTTCCGCCCTTGTCTAATATATTGGCACAGCTAGCTTTAGTTAATGCCAGTAACATCTCTTCTTCGCTTGCATCTGGTGCAACGAATGCTAAGTTTTCTTTTATGGTACCCGCGAAAAGTTGGGTGTCTTGAGTGACAAAACTAATTTGGTTTCTTAAGGCACTCATGTCTATTTGCGCTGTGTTTACACCGTTCATTAAGATCTCTCCTTCTTGAGGCTCATATAGGCCAACCAATAGTTTTACTAAAGTACTTTTTCCTGCACCTGATGGTCCAACAAAGGCAATGGTTTCGCCTTTTTTAGCTTCAAAACTGATTTGATCAATGGCTTTGAAATTAGCTGTTTGGTGTTGAAAGCCCACTTGTTTAAATGCCAACTGTTCAATATCACCAATAGCAATGGGATTTGCAGGAGGGGTGTCAATGGGCTTTTTCATCAAGGCATCAAAATTGTTCAAAGATGCTTCGGTTTCTCTGTAGCTCATAATGATACTTCCAATCTCTTGTAATGGTCCAAAAATAAAGAAGCTATAAAATTGCAATGAAATTAGTTGACCAACTGTCAAAATCTCTTTGAAGATCAGCCACATTAAAGTGAACGTGATCACCTGTCTCAATGCGTTCACCATCGTGCCTTGAATAAAACTTAAAGAGCGAATGTTTTTTACTTTCTTAAGTTCAAGTGCAAGAATTTTATACGTATTGTTATTGAGTCTATTAATTTCTTGAGTAGTCAATCCAAGACTTTTTACCAATTCAATATTTCTCAAACTCTCTGTGGTAGTGCCCGCAAGACTCGTAGTTTCACTCACAATATTTTTTTGAATGACTTTAATCTTCTTGCTCAATAAATTAGTCACATAGGCAATCATACTTGCACCACCAATATAAATTGGGATAATGGACCAATGCAATCTAGTTGCGTATACGGATACAAAAATCACACTCACCACAATGCCAAAGACTACATTAATGACATAGCTAATGAATTTTTCACAATCTGCTCTTGCCTTTGTCAAAATAGACAAGGTCTCCCCACTTCTTTGGTCTTCAAAAGCTTGATACGGCAATTGCATAGAATGCTTTAAGCCATCTGTAAATAAGGCTGCGCCAAATTTTTGGATAATCACATTCACGGTATAGTCTTGAAACGCCTTAGCAATTCTACTGACCATTGCTGTTCCTACCAGAAGTAGTAACATATTACCCACGCCTTTTAAAAACATGGCTTGTGTTCGTTCGTTTCCGGCAGGATCTAAAAATGGATTCTTAGCAAAGCCATCAATTAGTTTTCCAAAGATCATCGGATCAAATAAAGAAAAAGTTTGGTTGACAGCTGCAAGGATAAACGCTAAAAAAACTAAGCCTTTAAAAGGCTTAATGTATTGGATAAGTATTTTCATATTAGTTGGATGCTTTGTCTTCGTTGTATAATAGGTTGTAACGCGCAATGCAATCTAGGACTTCTTCAGTGCCTAGTTTCTTTTCTGCGCTGGTCACAAAACCTTCTGGTAAAAAAGGAAGTAATTCCTTAAGCTTCTCAAAAAAAGCTTCCACATTACGTTTTACCACACCAGGTTTTTCTTTGTCTGATTTAGTGAAGATAAGCGTATAAGGAATTTGCCATTGGAACAATTGTTCAATGAATTCAATATCAATTTTTTGAGGGCTATGTCTTGAATCAATCAACACAAAAACTCGATTTAGATTGGGTCTTTTACGTAAATAGTTTTCAATCATTTGCTCCCAACGTCTTCTGCTACTTTGGGAAACTTTTGCATAACCATATCCTGGTAAATCGACGATATACCATTTTTCTTGACGGCCTTTCACCACCTCGTTGCTAATGATTTCAAAATGGTTAATGAGTTGCGTCTTTCCAGGTGCAGAAGATGTTTTAGCCAATCCCTTTTGTCCGCAGATGGCATTGATAATGGAGGACTTGCCTACATTACTTCTGCCAATAAATGCATATTCTGGTGCTTGTAAGCTTAAGCATTGGTCGTAATTAGGACTAGATATTAAGTAAGTTGCTTTGTGTATTTTCATTGTGTTGTTTATGGACGAATTGTTTTAATAGTTAGATTAAAACAGTGCCTGTCATTTCTTTAGGAATAGGCAATTCCATCATGGTGAGAATTGTGGGTGCAAGATCGCCTAACTTTCCAGCTTGTATGCTTCCTTTCCAGTCTTTGTCAATAATAAAGAAAGGAACAAGATTCAATGAGTGGGCAGTATTTGGGCTACCATCTTCGTTCATCATAAAATCAGCATTGCCATGATCGGCAGTTAAAAAGATGGTATAGCCATTGTTTAATCCTGCAGTCACTACTTTTTCGACACATGCATCCACGGTTTCAACCGCTTTCACAACCGCGCTAAATACACCTGTATGACCCACCATGTCGGCATTGGCATAGTTCAAGCAAATAAAGTCAGGGTTGCCTGCTTTAATTTCTGGTAAGATCTTGTCTGTTAATTCTAAGGCACTCATTTCTGGTTGTAGATCATAGGTAGCTACTTTTGGGGATGCTGCCATGATTCTTTTTTCGCCATCAAATGGTTGTTCTCTTCCTCCGCTAAAAAAGAAAGTAACATGCGGATACTTTTCCGTTTCTGCAATGCGAATTTGTTTTTTATTATTTTTAGCCAACACTTCTCCCAAAGTATTTTCTAAATTATCATTTTCAAATACGACATGTACGTTTTTAAATGTTTCATCATACTTAGTCATCGTCGTATAATGCAATTGAAGGGCATGCATATCTTGTTCAGGAAAATCTTTCTGCGTCAAGACTTCTGTGATTTCTCTACAACGGTCTGTTCTGAAATTAAAACAGATCACTGCATCACCCTCTTGAATTCGTGCAATGGGCTGTCCGTTTTCGGTGATGACTGTAGGTAAGATAAATTCGTCTGTGGTGTCTTTTGCATAATTCTCTTGAATTGCTTCAAGTGCACTATTGGCAGCACTTCCAACACCTTTCACCAACGCGTTATAAGCCAATTGAACCCTTTCCCAACGTTTGTCTCTGTCCATCGCATAATACCTACCACTAACAGTAGCAATTTTGCCCACTGAGTTTTTTAAATGTGTTTCAAGGGATTCTATATAACACTGTCCACTTTTTGGATCGGTATCACGACCATCAGTGAATGCGTGAATGAATACATTACTTAAACCTTGTGATTTGCACAAGTCGCATAATGCTTTTAAATGTTGTGTATGTGCGTGTACGCCACCATCACTTACGAGGCCAATCAAATGCAATGGCTTGTTATTGTCTTTGGCATATTGAATGGAGGCTAGTAAAGTGGGGTTACTTGCAAATTCACCAGTTTTAATGGCCACATTGATTCTTTGCAATTCTTGATAAACAATCCTTCCTGCTCCTAAATTTAGGTGTCCAACTTCACTATTGCCCATTTGTCCTTCAGGCAAACCTACCTCCTCACCACAGGTCACTAAAGTACTATTCGGGTATTGTTGATATAGGCTACTAACAAATGGGACTTTCGCATGTTGAATTGCGTCAGCCTTTGAAATTTTGCCCAATCCCCATCCGTCCATGATCACTAATATTACTTTTTTTGACATATTCTTTAACTTTTTATAGCGTTGGGTATAATTTGTTTATTTTTATACCTCAAAGTTTCAAAATACTAGGCACATTACAAACTTTATCCTACTTTAATCAACAAAAATGAAGTTAATCTCTAAAATAGTAGTTGTATTTGCCCTTTTGCACGCTAGCATTGGCGTTCAGGCGCAAAATGAAACCGAATTATTGGTGCAACATTTGCAAACTGGCAATTTTAGTGCTTTACAAAGTTACTGGGACAATCAAGTGGAGTCTAGTATTTTAGACCAAGTGTCAACAAAGCCATTGTCTGCACAACAAGCCAACGAAACCTTGCAAACTTTTTTTAATCAAAAAAGTATTGTTGGTTTTGAAAAAAGTGCTGAAAGAAAATTAGGAAATACATTATACCTCACTGGCAAATTATTGTCCAGTCAACAAAAATTTAATTTGACCTTATTACTTCAATCCACCAAAAAGGGATTTGTGATTGTGAGTATGAGGGTGAACTAGTCTCGTTTAAGTTAGTAAAATGAGTAAAAAGCCAAAAAACACAGTCAATAGTTTTTCAAGTATTCCTTTGGTGTATAGCACCAATCCGGACTATATGGTACCAAATGAAGCGGAAGAAAAAATTACTTTAGCGCCAGCAGAACAATTGCTTAGGGTGATTCTAGAAACCAAACATAGGGCAGGAAAAACAGTCACCATTGTCTATGGATTTGAGGGTGCTGATGCAGACTTAGAAGCCTTGGGTAAGGCACTAAAAAGCTTCTGTGGAGCGGGCGGATCAGTAAAAGATGGAGAAATGATCATTCAAGGAGATCATCGACAAAAAGTATTCCAATACCTGAAACAAAAGGGCTACATAAAAGCAAAATTATAAAAGCGAGGTACTTAAAAATTCACTTCTAAGTTTAAACGCTCTTTAAGTTGTTGTACCAATGGATATTGCTTGGCAATATGTTCAAACTTTTGTTTGCTATTGAGTTTCATGTGTAACGGCACATCTTCTTTTTCTCCTGCATCCACAAGGATACTAAATTGAATGGCACGATTCTGAAAACGCTCCCAAATGGTTTCCATCAAGCTCATTCTTTCTTGCTCTACAAATTTCTGTGCAGTCAATGCAGGAACTGTAATTGTAAAATGGGTAGGGTCTTCAATCTGAAGCGTCGCAATTCTAAAAGTGCCTGCTACCGAATGTTTCAGGTCCTGCTCCATTTTATTCGCATATTCATTCCAGCAATTTTGCAAACTGTCCATGTCCAAGGAAATGGCTTCCTTTACTTCTTCAATGCTATATTCGCTACCATATTTCTGTTGCAAAACTGCAAGCAAACTTTTTTTGCCGCCTAAATTAGGTGTTGCATTGAGCGCCGGATTGACGATTGGTTTAGTAGCAGGTGCTGCAGCTGGAATTGAAATAGGAATATTTTGAAGCGCAGTTTGAACTGAAGATGCGTGTGGCGAATCGATAGCCGTGGATGTAGTTTGATTTAACTCGTGTTTATTTGGTGCTTTTGTAGGCGCTGTTGATGCAGCTGGAGCAGCTGTTTCAATTACTAATTTAGCTTCCGCGTTAACAACAATATTGCTTAATGGGATAATTTTTCTAGTACGAATAGGGTAGTGGCTATCAACTAGTTTTTTTTTTACTAGCTGGCCGTCTTCCATACTTAACTCAATTGCTTGTTGCAAAAAATTGAGTTTGATCAGTGCTAGTTCTACGTGCAATCTTTTATTGCGCGCCATCTTGAATTGAATCTCAGCTTCGTTTAAGATATTCAAAGCACTTACTAAATAAGGAGTGCCAATTTTTTCTGCAGTAGCAAGATATTGGTCTCTCCATCCTTCGATAGATTCAAGCAAATGTGCGCTGGCTTTGTCTTTGCAAACAAGGATATTTCTGATGAATGCAGCCATGCCATACAATACGGTATCGCCTTCGAAACCTTTTTGATTGATCTCGTCATACAATAACATCGCGCTGGTTAAGTCTTGCTCGGTCAAATGGGTCAGTAATTTGAAAAAATAGCCCTCATCTAAAATATTTAAATGCTCTAAGGTATTGTCGTAAGTCAATGCACCATTAGAGAAACTTACTATTTTATCTAAAATACTCAAAGCATCTCTCATGCAACCTTCACTCTTTTGAGCAATCAATTGTAATGCGTTTCTTTCGGCCTTGATATGTTCTTTCTCAACTATCTCTTCTAAGTGTTTTACGGTGTCCTCTGGTACGATTCTTTTGAAGTCAAAAATTTGACATCTACTTAAGATAGTAGGTAGGATTTTATGTTTCTCGGTAGTTGCTAAAATAAAAATGGCGTAGGGTGGTGGTTCTTCTAATGTCTTCAAAAATGCATTGAAGGCACTGGCGCTTAACATGTGGACCTCATCCACAATATACACTTTGTATTTACCAGCCTGTGGTGCAAAACGAACTTGTTCCACTAAGGTTCTGATATCGTCCACAGAGTTGTTGCTTGCAGCATCTAATTCATGGATATTTAAACTTGCTCCTTTTTCAAAAGACACACAGCTTTCACATTGGTTACAAGCTTCACCCTCTTTTGTGATATTGGTACAATTGATCGTTTTTGCAAGGATACGCGCGCAAGTGGTCTTGCCCACACCTCTAGGCCCACAAAACAAAAATGCATGTGCTAGGTGTTGGTTTAAGATCGCATTCTTTAGGGTAGTGGTAATATGAGATTGCCCCACCACTGTATTAAAGTTTTGAGGACGATACTTTCTTGCTGATACGATAAAATTCTCCATACTTGAGCTGCAATATACTGCATCAAAAGGTAATTTGCCAAGCTAAGCAGCAAATCTTATCCCCCATTTCTGAAATCCTTAACTAGCTTCACTTGGGGCCTTGTATTCCATTAAAGGATGGCGCTCAAAAGGGTGTTTTTCTGTGTCAAAAATATGCCTCCAAGTGACCATGCGTCTGCTTGGATTGGCGCCAAGACTTTTGTAGATATTGACCATTTTGGGGTTCCAGTCGGCAGCCCATCCCATTTCATATTCCTCGTAAATTCCAATTTGATTGAGCAACAAAGCACTAGAGTAAATTAAAAAACTATCGATACCTAAAGACTGAAATTTAGGTACTACACCAAATGCCAGTCCTGTTAATCTGGTATTCTTTTTCATCCATTTCATCCACATTAAATGGATTTTTTGTTTCCAACCAAGTTGCCCATCAAAATGTTTGAAATATTGATTCACGTCGGGGATATTAATGAACATGGCAATTGGATCTTCCTTATAATAAGCAAACCAAATCACACGCTCATCCATCACTGGTTTAAGTGTCTTGAATAATTGCATGATTTGGTCATGTGTGATGGCTTTAGCTTCGCCATGTTGCGCCCATGCAGCATTGTAAATATGGACAAAATCATGTGCGAACTTGTCCAATTGTTTTTTATCTAAATGCTTGGCACTATAATCCTGTTTTGCTTGAAATTTTTCATAGCGTTCTCTGAATCTATCAGGTAAGCCTGTAGAGAGTAATATTTGATAATAGTATTGGTTGTAAAAATTTTCAAATCCATAATTGGCAAACAATGCTTCGTAATAATCGGGGTTAAAAGACATGCCATACATGGGTTCTCTATCATAGCCTTCCACCATTAAGCCCCACCATTTATCTCTGTCGCCAAAATTTACAGGGCCGTCCATTGCTTCCATGCCTTCTGACCTGAGCCAATTTTTTGCCGTATCAAATAATAAATTGGCAACTGCTTGGTCATTGATGGCATCAAAATAACCTACGCAGCCTGTAGCAAAATCGGTACCCTTGTTTTTGTATTTGGAATAATGAAATGCTGCAATACGGCCAATGGTATTTCCTGCATCATCTTGAATGACCCATCTTTTTGCTGCGCCGTCTTTATATAATTTATTTTTTGCTGGATCAAAAGTAGCCAACACTTCATTGTCTAATGGTCTGATATAATTTGGATTGTCCTTATTCACAAGGGCATTCACAGCTACAAAGGCCTTATTTAATTCGGGTGTGTTTACTTCTAGCAGATTCATACCTGCAAATTAGAAATTTTTTAAGACACTTAAGGCAAAAATACCCGCAGTCTCCGTTCTGAGACGGGTAGGGCCAAGGTCGACGGGTTCGAATTGCATATTGATTGCTGCTTGAATTTCGCTAGGAGAGAAATCGCCTTCTGGTCCAATTAAAAGGAGCAGGTCGTTATTGGGTACAATCAGTTTGATCGATTTTTTTTCTGCAAGCTCGCAATGTGCAATCAGTTTTTGTGTTGCTTTTGTTTGTTCAATAAACTGCAGGTAGGGTGTTGGCGTAACTAATTTGGGTAACCATGTTTGTTGACTTTGAATCATTGCAGACTGAATAATCTGTTCCATTCTTTCTGTCTTAAAACGTTCGTGAATGGTTCGCTCACAAATCAATGGTGTGATGGTGGTAATGCCCATTTCAGTTGCTTTTTCAAAAAGCCATTCCAATCGCACTGCATTTTTCAATAAGGAAATGCCTAAATGTAATTGTTGGTTAGGTGCTGAATGCTGGACTGCATCTGAGATATGCACAATCGCATTTTTTTTATGCGCTACTTGAATCGTCGCATGAAATAAACCACCTTTTCCATTGGTGATGTCAATTAAATCGCCCTCATTCATTCTTAAAACTTGAATGCAATGTTTGCTAGATGCTTCGCTCAGTGTAAACTGAGTCATACCTGCTGCGATAAGTGGTTCGTAAAAATAAGGAACAGACATAAGCTCAGTTTAGAATGGTTGTTCGTCGTTTAGTCCATCATCAAATTCTCCGCCATTCATTTTGCTTCCTTGAATAAAGAACCTTCCTCCATCTTGTGCATCGCCTGCAACACCTATGTTTTGAGAAATAGGTTTATAATTGCTGCCTAGTCCAGGAATACCGCTATCTCCATCCCATTCTTCAAATTTTTGCACATCCAATCGGGCTCTTAATTTCACTAAATCCAAAGAACCGTTTCTGTGTTTTGCAATCCTGATATGTGTTTCGCCCATGGTGCTTTCGCCCATCTCGTTACTCATTACTTCGTAGTATTCTGGTCTGTAAATAAACATCACCATATCCGCATCCTGCTCAATCGCACCCGATTCACGTAAGTCACTCAACTGAGGCATCTTGCTTTCCTTTCTGGTCTCCACCGCACGACTCAACTGAGACAATGCAATGATTGGGATATTCAATTCCTTCGCCAATGCTTTTAAACTTCGTGAGATATTACTAATCTCTTGCTCTCTATTTGAATTTCTGTCGCCAGAGCCACTCATTAATTGTAAGTAGTCAATGATGATGATTTTAACATCATGTTTGTTGACCAATCTTCTTGCCTTGGCCCTGAATTCAAAAATATTTAAAGCTGCAGTATCGTCAATATAGATGGGTGCAGATTCTAATTTATTAATACCCTTTGTATGTAATTGTTGGTACTCGTAATCTTCTAATTTACCTCTTGAAATTTTTTCCATTTTAATTTCACTCTCCGCACTTAAAATACGTTGCACCAACTGAGATGCACTCATCTCCAAGCTAAAGAAACCAACACCTTGTGGTTTAGTTGGATGCAATGCTGCATTACGCGCAAGGTTCAATGCAAAAGCGGTTTTACCCACAGAAGGACGTGCTGCCAAAATGATTAAATCCGTAGGCTGCCAACCGAAAGTAATTCTATCTAAAGAAGCAAATCCACTAGGCACACCAGAGATCTCGTCTTTCTTAGTTCTTAATTCGTCGATACGTGTAATGGATTCTGCCAAAGCATTGCCAATGTCCACAAAGTTTTTCTTAAGATAGTTGTTCGTGATATTGAACATCTTCGTTTCACTCTCATCCAATAAATCAAATACATCGGTACTGTCTTCATAAGAATTACTAATGATTTCTCCACTAATTCTAATCAATTCTCTTTGGATGAATTTCTGCAAAACAATTTTAGAGTGGGCGTCAATGTTCGCAGTAGATACAACGACATTGGTTAATTTAGAAATATAATAAGCGCCACCCACTTGGTCCAAATACTCGCGCATTTTTAATTCTTCTACTACCGTCAACATGTCAATCGGCATGTTTTTTTGTTGTAAGCTTTGCATCGATTGAAAAATCATTTGATGCGCTTCTACGTAAAAACACTCTGGCTTCAATATTTCCGTCACCGTGTCAAATGCACTTTTCTCTAAAAGAATACCACCAAGGATGGCTTCTTCTAATTCTCTGGCTTGTGGTGGAATCTTCCCATACATCATCGCGCTCACGTCTACAGAGCTTGTTTTCTTTCTCGTTGTGGATCTAGTATTGAGGTTTGGGAGGGCCATAGTATTGTTGCTTTTCTTACTGCGAAAATCCCTTCAAAATTCGGCATCCCGAAATTTAATTATCCAATTGGCTTATCCACAGCCCATTACAATAGGATTTACACATCAAAATTACAGTTATTCACGGGTTATGCAGGGCGATTTTTTGGTTATGCACCATTGAGCTTATTGGTGCCATTTAGGTTGCATTCTAAGGGCCTATTCAAGGGGCATTTGATAGAAAATAAGGTCTATTTAAGTAGAAAATAGTATTTTTGGAGCTATACCTTAAAGTAGCATCATGACCATTAGTTATCGCTGGCTGTGTGAATATTTACCAGCACCCATCCCCAAAGAAGAATTATCTACTATATTGACTTTGATAGGTTTAGAAGTAGAGTCCTTAGAATTGTATGAAAATTTCAAAGGAGGACTTCAAGGCTTAGTAGTTGGAGAAGTGCTTGAAACGGCACCACATCCCAATGCAGATAAATTGAAATTGACCAAAGTAGCAGTTGGAGGTGAACGCCCATTGAATATTGTTTGTGGTGCGTCTAATGTGGCGGTAGGTCAAAAAGTAGTGGTGGCACAAGTAGGCACAACAATTTACCCAAAAAGTGGTGCGCCCATTACCATGAAATTGGCAAAAATTAGAGGGGAGGAAAGCGAAGGCATGATTTGTGCGGAAGATGAAATTGGATTGAGTGAAGACCATGCAGGTATTATGGTCTTGGATGCTGCGATTCCTGTAGGCAAGCCAGTGGCTGAATTGTATGATTATTACCAGGATTGGATTTATGAGATAGGGTTGACACCCAATAGAATGGACGCCATGAGTCATTATGGTGTAGCCAAAGATGTGTGTGCTTATTTGACTTATCATACTGCTAAAGCGGAGCCTATTAGTCCATTTAAGCAATTGCCAACAGTGGATGCATCTATTGCAGCATATGAGGTTGTCATAGAAAATCCTGAAGCTTGTGCAAGGTATAGTGGCATTGTCATTGAAGGCGTTAAAGTGGGTCCTTCACCAGTTTGGTTGAAAAATAAATTACAAGCCATTGGTGCAAGATCCATCAATAATATTGTGGACATCACCAATTTCATTTTACATGAAACGGGTCAGCCATTGCATGCATTTGATGCAGCAAAAATTCATGGAAAAAAAGTAGTGGTAAAGAAATGCGCTCAAGACAGCTTGTTTACCACTTTAGATGAAAAAGAAAGAAAATTAACTGCACAGGATTTAATGATCTGTGATGCCGAAAAGCCAATGTGTATTGCAGGTGTTTTTGGCGGCTTGAATAGTGGAGTGAGTGCAGCCACCACTTCTATATTTTTAGAGAGTGCTTGGTTTGAAAATGTGCATATTCGTAAAACATCGGTACACCATGGCTTAAGAACCGATGCTGCAACCCGTTTCGAAAAAGGCGTTGATATTGCGAGCACCGTAAAAGTTTTAGAGAAAGCTGCAGCAATGATTCAAGAAATTGCAGGTGGCAAATGTAGTAAGGTGGTGGACCTCTATCCAGCTCCTGCAGAGAAAGTAAAAGTGTCAATGACTTTTGCGTACTTAAAAAAATTAAGTGGCAAGTTGTATGCAGCAGATAAAGCAGTAGCGATATTGACAAGCCTAGGTTTCGAAGTATTGCATCAGGACGCAGAAGGCATTCAAGTGGCCGTACCTCATAACAAACCGGACATTAGTATTGCAGCAGATTTGGTAGAAGAGATTATACGTATTGATGGCTTAGATAATATTGAGATTCCAACATCCATTACGATTAGCCCTTCTATTGATTTATTAGATGCCAAAGAGCAGTTTAAAAATAAAATCGCCAACTATTTAGTAGGTAGAGGATTCACTGAAATCTTAACCAACTCTATTACCAATAGCAAATATTTTACCGAAACGCAATTGGAAACAACGGTTAAAATGTTGAATAGCTTGAGTGCCGATTTAGATGTAATGCGCCCAACGATGTTAGAAACAGGATTGGAAACAATCGCTTACAATAACAATAGAAAAAATGACGCCATTTCTTTCTTTGAAATGGGCAAAATATATTCGAAGACTGCTGCTGGTAAATATCAGGAGCAAGAAGTTTTAGCCATCTATCTTTCTGGCAAACAAGTACAAGATAGTTGGAGAGCGAAAGCTACTACTCAAGATTTCTTTGCACTAAAAGGACTTGCATTGGCTTTATGTGAATTGTTAGGATTGAAAAAAATCAATTGGAATCCAATTGGGAATGGTCAGTTCGAAGTGCTTGCAGGGAAAACAGTCCTAGGTACAATTGAACAAGTAGGGACAAAAAAATTAGCACAGTTTGATATCAAGCAAGGGGTGGTGTACTTGAATTTCGACCTAGCTACATTATTGAAAGTGTATCAATCCGGTTCGGTGAAATACCAAGAAATTTCTAAGTTCCCATCTGTAGAACGTGATTTAGCGTTGGTAATTGATCAGTCAGTACCTTATGCTGCCATTGAGCAAGCCATCAAGACAGTTCAGTTAGATACATTAAAAGAAACACGTGTATTTGATATTTTTGAAAGTGATAAACTAGGGATAAACAAAAAATCAGTGGCGATTAATTTCATGTTCAATGCAGGATCTGCTACGTTGACGGATACCGAAATTGATGGCATGATGAAAAAGTTAATCGCTGCATTCGAAAAAAATATTCAAGCAGAAATAAGAAAATAATTAATTTCAAGTCATAAACAAAGTCCCATGTCTGATCTACAGACTTCTTTATTAGGCCTTCATGAAAAACTACAAGCATTGCTTAAGCGACAGCTTGCCTTGGAGAAGGAAAACCATCAACTAAAGGGGACTTTGGAGGAGAAGTTGCATGCGATCGAAAAACTCGAAAACGACCTTAAAAAAGAACAAGCTGCTTTGATTACCGCGCAAATGCGTCCAACTGAACAAATGGATCCCGCAGAAAAAGCGGCATTGAACAAAAAAATTGACCATTATATCAAAGAAATCGATAGCTGTATTCAAAACTTGAATCCTTAACCATGTCAGATAACCTTATCGATACCCCAGAAAACATGATTCCTGTAAACATTTTGATTGCAGATAGGAATTATAGGGTCAAAATTAGCCCAAAGGACGAGGAAGCAGTGCGTAAAACGGCAGCTTTGATCAACCAAAAGATGGTAGAGTTCAAGAGTATGTATGCAGGGAGTGATACACAGGATTATATCTCCATGGTGCTCCTATGGTTCACCACCGAACAGCAGCAAAAAGGCCAAAAGCTCTATGAATTGGAGTCTATCCAGGCGCAAATAGACAGTATGACAACAGCCATTGTTAAAGTGCTCGTAAATACCAACTTATAATACAATATTGGCCTTATTCGGCCCAATCTTTACATTAATTGTTTATCTTCGTTGCCGAACCTTAGTGGAGAAGCAGGGTGATTTTATTAAACACAACAAGATTAAACAATGGACCAATCAATATTATGGATGATCATCGGAGTAGCCTCTGGAATAGGAGGATTACTCGTAGGGCGTTTTGCTTTCGCCAAGAACACTAAAAAGCAAATTGAAGATGCAGAGCATCAAGCAGCTAGCATTTTAAAAGAGGCTGAATTAAGAGCCGAAACAATCAAAAAAGAAAAACAATTAGAAGCAAAAGAACGTTTTGTTCAATTGAAGGCAGATCATGATCGTGAGTTGTTAGAAAAAAACAAAAAGATTGGGGAAGCGGAAAATAGAATTAAGCAACAAGAATTAAGCATCAATCAAAAAGGCGTTGTATTAGAAAAGCAACTTAAAGACAACGAAGTCATTAAAGAGAAATTAAATCGTGAAATCGACTTAGTGAATATCAAGCGTGGTGAATTAGAGAAGCACCAAGAAGAACATATTCGTAGACTTGAAAAAATTGCCAACCTAACTGCAGAAGACGCTAAGCAACAATTGATTGAAAGCTTAAAGAACGAAGCGCAATCTCAAGCATTGGCTTTACAACAAGACATCATTGAAGAAGCGAAGCAAAAAGCAAATAAAGAAGCTAGAAAAATCATCATTCAATCTATCCAAAGAACGGCTGCAGAAGTAGCGATCGAAAATACAGTAACTGTATTCAACTTGGAATCAGACGAAATGAAAGGACAAATCATTGGTAGAGAAGGACGTAATATTCGTGCAATTGAAGCTGCAACAGGTGTAGACTTAATTGTGGATGATACACCAGAAGCGATCTTGCTTTCTTCATTCGATCCATTGAGAAGAGAGATTGCACGTTTGAGCTTACAAAGATTGGTGGCAGATGGTCGTATTCACCCAGCACGTATCGCGGAAGTGGTGGAGAAAACGCGTCGTCAATTAGAAGAGCAAATTGCAGAAATAGAAGAGCGTACCGTGAGTGAATTAGGAATTCATGGTTTACATAAAGAATTGATTCGTATCATCGGAAAAATGCGTTTCCGTTCTTCTTATGGACAAAACTTATTAATGCACTCGCGTGAGACTGCTAATTTATGTGGCATCATGGCTGCTGAATTAGGTTTAAACCCTAAATTGGCCAAGCGCGCAGGTTTATTACACGATATTGGTAAAGTGCCTGACGAGGAGACTGAATTAAGCCACGCATTATTAGGGGCTAAATTGGCCGAAAAATACGGTGAAAACCCAGCGGTAGTGAATGCCATTGGTGCCCACCACGATGAAATGGAAATGCAATATGTGATTTCTCCAATCATCCAGGCTTGTGATGCTATCAGCGGAGCTAGACCAGGTGCTAGACGTGAGATCATGCAACAATATATTCAACGTATCAAGGATTTGGAGAACTTAGCACTTGGTTATCAAGGTGTTGAGAAGGCTT
>JACCDI010189234.1_pt1 | contig 50140 bp, 39 predicted proteins | sample 7442791 | NCBI WGS metagenome assembly JACCDI01 (sample SAMN15323434, study PRJNA562643) | freshwater metagenome | isolation source: river surface water | place: USA:Blue River Watershed | collected 2017-08-15 | reverse complement strand
TCCACGATCGCCGCCGCGTGTCTTGGACTCCGTTCCCGACACCACCAACGTCCCGTCAATCCACTGACATCCATGCCCACGGAGGAGGAGGTGGTGGCGGTGGTTCTTAGCACAGGTGATGGTGATGGTGATGCTGCTGCAAATGCAGGTGCGGTGGAGACAGACCTTGTTTTGTTCGAAGATGGGGATGTTGCAGCAGCAGCGGCGGTGGGAAAAGTTCCCCACTCCACCGTCGGCAAAGATGCAAAGGATGGGCAACTGTCGTTGGCGGAAGTGGTGTGCGGAGTAGCAAAGGGGACAAAGACCTTGGACTGCGTGATGCATCCCACCAGGCGACTGCCGCTGTCGTTGTTGCGGCGAACAGTCGGAGATTGCACCAGCAACATTGGCGCACATAGAAGCTCCCCATGCGCCGCATCGTGCAATTGTTGCAACAGGTTCAGTGTGGTCTTCATGGATTGCCAATGGTGATGGGCGTGGAGTGACACACGCGGCAACTGTCCAACCAGTGGCCATGCGCATCGCACCGGAAGCCACACCTGTTCTTGTGTGCGCACCTGTTCCACCACCACGCCGACACATTCCCCGTATTCATTGACGGTGGCGCACATCCACATCCACTCCTTCCATCCCAGTCGATCTCTCAACGATTCGGCAAGGTGCACTCCAGAGTCTTCTTCACCGTCACCGTCACCGTCACCTTCTCCTTCTCCTTCTCCTGCCGCATTCGACCATCGACCGGCGAGGTGTAGTGTCTCCTTCCAGGCAAGAAATGCGAGTGAATTGCGCCGAGGATGAGACGGAAACCACAACAATGCGCGCAAGGAGGTTTCGCCGCCAATGCAAATCACGCCACATCCAACGCAAGGGACGCCACCGTGGGCAGCGGCATCCACGAAGGAGACGGAGCGGGTTATGTCCACACATCGATGACGCACCACGATCCACGCCATGATGCCACCACCGCTGCCGCCGATTGGCGCAGAGGAGGACGACGACGACGAAGGTGCACACAAGGTCGCGGCGTGCGCGCGCAACCATTCCAAGAGAAAGAAGACTTGGGTGTCGGCCGTGCCCTGGTTCCACAGCTTGTCTTCGGCCACATGTACGCGGATGCAATACTCCATGAAGCGCCGCATCCATTGGCGCATGTCAATCTGCCGGATCCATGCTGCGTCGGGATGGGATTGTCGCTCGGCCATTTCCCACCATCTCCATTGCTTCTCTGTCCAGCGGCGCACAGGATTCATGGTCGATAGGCTGTCCAGGGAAGCAATGGCCGCAGCACCCGCGGTTCCTCGACGCCGCGACCACTCCCGCGCAAACGACACGAACCACGCAAACGTCGCCGTGGCAGACCAATGCTCCAGCCACTCCGACACCGCGCGACCGCTTGCCGCCGACAATGCGTGCCATATATTGCCGTGCACTGGTTCAGACAGTCGAGCAGGATGGAGGAAGGATGCGCGAACATATCGACCCAATGCATCACCGTGCGAAACTTGATGGAAGAACTCGGTGACATCTTCCACCAAAGACGAAGGCCAGCGATCGCGGCCAAACAGCGCATCGCCCAGAGGGGCGCAACACCCCCCATCCTCTTCTTCTTCCACATGTTCTTGTGCATTGGCGCGGCGGCGGCGGCAAAACAAACAATGGAATGGACATCGTGGCGCATCCTCATCGTGTAACACGGCGGTGGATCGGCGGCGCAATGCTATCGCCCATGGTTGCGCAATCCAGGTTGTCTCATCGTCTTCTTTCTTTTTCACTCCCTCATCTTCATCTTCATCCTCATCCTCATCATCATCCTTATCCTCATCCACACCTTCATCCTCATCCTCCACATCAAAGAGTGCTGCAAACGCATTCCATCGACATTGTTCCCGGTCAATCACTGTGGATGTGGATGCGGCGGTGGAAACAGGCGCCAACTGACCTCCGCAATGCCACAGGTGCAACAAGGACACAATCCACGGATAATGTCGGCCGACCGCTTGTCGTTCTTCTTCATCGCCTTTGTCTTCTTTCGTTCGCTGAACATGAAGTGCATGGACATGGAACCACTCCCCCGATGACACGTTTGATGCCGCCGCCGCCTCCGCCTCCGCCGACACTGTTGGAAAGGATGCCATGGTGCGACGAATCCATGGAAGAAGAAGACGAGTGATTTCTTGTTCGATCGTGATGGGTGTGTCCTCCTCGTTCACTTCCACGACGAAAGACACGGTGAATCCATCGGACAGGAGGAGGGCGACTGTGCGCGGCGACATGGACCACGCAAACCACCAGTCGGTGGATGCGCAAGCTGCGGGAACACTCCACGAACGGTTGGATGGCAACGGTTCTGTGGCCGAAGGAAACCCGATCCATTCCCCGCCGTCTTCTCCACTTCGACTCACCCGTTGCATTGGCGCACGGCAGCGAACGAACGAATCGTGTTGCATCTGCATGATGTATTGTTCCCAATCGATCCATTGGCGCGGAGAAGGCGTGGCGGGGAACTCGACGCGCAGAACAATGGTGGTGGGTGGCAAGGTGTGTTGTTGCGGTCCCGGTCTTGGTCTTGGTGTTGGTCTTGGTGTTGGTCGAGGAATGATGGCGACCATGGCGGATGCCGTTGCTTCGGCTGCTGGAGTCGAGAGACAGGATGCATAGAAGGCGCGGTTGCGCGCGGCCATCTCCTTGCCCATCACCGCCTGGTCCGCCGCCATCGCCGCTTCTGCATCCCCATGCCATTCCACGAATATCTGCGTCCCAGCATTCCTGCCAACTTCTGCCAAATGGGTGGAAGCGGCGGGAGGCAGGCCGGGCCGAAGGTGTCCGAAGGGTTGGAGATGTGCTGGAGGCGGCGGCAAGGGCAAGGACGAGGAAGAAGAAGAAGAGGAGTGCATCCAGCAGCGCATGGGGCAACGTCGTGCGGTGATGCGCGTATTCACGGTGGACTGCAGTTGCTGTGCGATGTCCGACACCACTTCAGCCAATGTGGTGAACGCCGTCCATTGTTTCGGCACAAAGGTGATCGCGGCCCCACCTTCTTCCATGGTCGCCAATTCTTCGTCGCTGAAACACTGCAAATGCGGAGCGATGCGATCCATGTCCACTTCTTCCACTTCTTCTTCCACGTGTTCACCCTCTTCCGTAGTTGTCGTGAAGGTCCACTGCTGCTGCTGCGGGTCAAGAAATACCCACCAATGCAAAATGTGGTGTGCTTGCACCCACGCCACCTTGTACACATTCGTCCAAGAATGGCGCGGCGGAGAATGCGACGATGTGTGGTGAAACATGGTCGATTGAAACGAGTGCAGACAGTTCAGATCCGCAAAGAAATAAACAAAAACGAAAAGTGTTGTTTTTGGTTCGCGCGTGTTAAAGGTGCACGTGTGTGCGGTTTAAGTTACAACAACCAAACAATTGGTTGGTGATCGATACCAAAAGAGAGGAAGAAACAAACAAAGAAACAAACAAAGAAACAAACAGACAAACAAAGAAAGTAACTTGTTGCGCGCAGTCTACGTCGCTCAAAATGGCATTTCGTAGTCGTCGTCCATCGTTCCGTGATCGACCGCCTTCAAGTGGTGCAAATCCAAGTCCATTGCCATGTCTTCGGACCACCATTGCTCCGCCACCGCCGTGGATGATCCATCTTCTTCCTTGTCCTTCACGGTGTCCTTCCTCTGTTCCTCCACGGTGTCTTTATCCTCGTCATTGTCCCAATCTCTGGGCTTTCCTTGGTCTCGGTCCTCTTGCTGGGGAGCAGTATCGGCGGTCTTGCCGAGGTCCACCAAGACTTGGAATGCGGCGGTGCCGAAGAATCCTTCTTGCGCCACCATCACGTTGGCCGAGACACCGGTCATCCAATCCAACTCGGCGTGGCGCGCGGCTTTGAGGAACATCTCTGGCGTTTCTTCGAAGGAGGCCTTGGCGATGGGTCCGATGTCGTCGCTGTTGATGCCGCCGCGGCAGATGGAGATGAGTTTGTGGCTGTGACACATGCGGTCCACCAGCACGCTGTAGTTGTGGTAGTCGATGTAGGTGCCGTCGAACTCCACGACTTCCACCAACTCGTTGTAGATGGCCTGTCGCGCGGCCTCGATGCCCAGCACATCGTACACTTCCATGATGTCGTTGCTGATGGTGCGGGTGGCGTCCACGTAGTCCACGCCCAACACCTCCAACAAATTGGAGCCCACTGTGTCCAACACCCAAATGTCTTGCTTCTCGTAGGTCCCGTTGCGCTTGACCACGTTGTCCACCACTTTGCGCAACACCACCTTGTTCAGTCCTTTGATGCCGCGCAACACCACGTTTTGCAACATCTGTTCTTGGAATCGTTTCAGCACACAGATGTGATCGGATTGGTCCAGCGCCGAGATGGTGCGCTCCGTGGGCCACTCCGCGCCAGCGGTGGCGGCAGCAGCAGCGGCGGCCGCGGCAGCCTTCGTGGGCGGCTTGGGCTTGGTGAGGGCCTCTTTCACACGCACGCGGAACACCAGCTGGTCGGCGTTGTAGTCGGAGAAGACACAGTCGATGTTGTCCCCCTGGCTCAGTTTCAGGGCAATGTAGATGTCGTCCATGGTAATGTTCTTGTCAAGCATCACCGTCGGGTCCATCACCATGCGCATGATCCACTTCGATTTAGTGTTCGCGGCCACCTCTTTCGCCGACACACTGGCTGCTTTTTCTGCACCTGCACCTGCACCTGCACCTGCACCCGCGCTCGCACCACCCTGCTGGCTGTGGTCCCCGTCAATCTCCGCGCAATCGCGCAGCATCTGTTCGAAGGCGCGATGTTGCAGCAGGGTGTCGCGGTCTTCGTCCAGCAGGGTGGCGTCGTCGTCGGGGTCGAAGCACAGTTGGTACGATTGGACGACTTCCTTCAGTTTGGTGTGTTCCAGCATGTACATGATGGTGTGCGCCTTGTCTTTGCTGCCCTCATCTTCGGGCTTCAGATAGACGCTGAGGGACGGGTTCTTGATCTTCTCGGTGAGTTTCAAGATTTCCTCGATGCGCGGCACGCCGCGGGTAACGTTGGACTTCGAGGCCACCCCGGCGAAGTGGAAGGTGTTCAGGGTCATCTGCGTGGACACTTCGCCCAAACTTTGCGCGGCGATCATGCCGACCATTTCGCCCGGCGCCACCAACGCGCGTTTGTACTGCACGCTCACCATGTGCAGCGCGGCGGTCAGCACGGCGCGGTTGAAGCGCTTCACGAGCACCAATTCCTTGGGCGACAGGTAGAAGAAGAACAGGGTCTGGAACAACTGGGTGGGGGGCGTGTAATGCAGCTTGCAGAGGCGCGCATACCCGTGCTCGATCATGTCCAAGGCTTCCAAGGGGGTGATGTCGACGGTGGAGGACGCATGGATGTGGCATTGTCCCTGCAGATTGTTCAGGAGATGCTGGAAGGCCACCGGACAGTGCACCGTCGTGTCGCCGCGGCGCTTGAACACCTTGTCCACCAACACGTCGCGGTGCAGGAGCATCATCTGCACGTACGTCTGCGCCCGCAGCTTGTAGTCGCCGAGCTGGCGCTTGTAATTCTTCCAGGCGTCCTTTGTGAACAGCGATTGCAGCTGGCGCGTGGTGCGCTTGTCGTCGGGCGGCAAGTAGTGTGCGTAGATGTCCTGGATGGACATGCTGACCAGCGGCAAGGGTTGCTCCTCAACCTTGGTGGTGTCGATGTGGTCGTCGCCGTACGCAAATTGCACGATTTTGTGTTTGCTGTTGCGCACCGTCATGTCGTAGCCCACCATCAAGTCCTCGAGGCCCTTGATGATGCGGCGCTGGATGTAGCCCGTGGCGGAGGTCTTGACGGCCGTGTCGATGATGCCCACGCGGCCGCCCATGGCGTGGAAGAAGAATTCTTGCGGGGTGAGGCCGCCGACGTAGGAGGAGACCACGAAGCCGCGCGCCTCGGGGGAGTCGTCGTACTTGGCGAAATGGGGCAAGGTGCGGTGGTCGAAGCCGTAGGGGATGCGCTTGCCGTCCACGTTTTGCTGGCCCACGCAGGAGATCATTTGCGCGATGTTGAGGTCGGACCCCTTGGAGCCACTCTGCACCTGCTGCACGAAGCGGTTGTTGGGGCGCAAGTTCTTGAGGCCGATCTTGCCCGCCTCCGAGGTGGCCTGGTTCAGGTTGCTGTTGATGCGCGTCTCCACCTCTTCCTCGTTGCTACGCCCGGTGTTGTTTTCGAACACGCCGATGCGCACCTGGTCGAGGAGTTCCTGCACGTCCGACTGTTTCTTCGTCAAGACTTGCACACTTTCGTGGTGGGCCGCGGCGGTGGACAGCAGGTCGCAGACGCCGACGCTGTAGCCCGCATGCTGCATGTATTCGGTGACGATGTTCTGCCAATCGTCGATGAACTTCGCGGAGGCCATGTTGCCAAAGTCGTTGCAGATGCGGTGGATGAGGCCCTTCGTGCGCGCGCCCAAGACGCTCTTGTCGATCTGTCCGCGGAGGTAGCGGCCGTTGCGGATTTCCACGACGGCGTTGGACGTGGCCATGTCGTCGCTGCCTTCCTTGAAGGCTTTGGTGCGGTACTTGGCCGACAGCGGCGGCAAGATTTGGCTGAGGATGTCAAAGTTGCTGACCGTGTGGTTTGGACTATCCCCATCCGGACTATTCCGCCAGGCCTCGGGGCGCACGCGATCAAAGAGCATCAACATCTTCATGGCTTCGCGGCGGGTGAAGTGGAGGTGTTCGCGAGTGAAGAGGTAGGAGCCGAGCATGCTGTCTTGGTAGATGCCGATGATCGGGGCGTTGTTGGCCGGACTGACAATTTGGTACGGCACGGCCGCGATGTGGCGCAGCTCGGCCATGGCCTCCTGGTCCTGCGGCACGTGCATGTTCATTTCGTCGCCGTCAAAGTCGGCGTTGTACGACTTGGTGACGGCCAAGTTCATGCGGAAGGTGTCCGCGAGGCGCATGACTTTGGTGGTGTGACACATCATGTTCATGCGGTGCAGGGTCGGTTGGCGGTTGAAGAGAACGGGGTCGTTGTCCATGAGGTGGCGGTGCACGATGTCTCCGTCTTCCAGCAACAGCGCGGCGCGGTCGCCGAAATAACGCAGGTTGATGCTGCCCGTGGATTTCTCCAAGGTTTTGGCGCCCGGATACACGTCGGGTCCGTTGCGCACCAATTGGGTCAAAAAGGCGCGGTTGCGCTCGTTGACGCGCACGGGCACGGAAATGTTCTTGGCGACGCGCATGGGCACGCCCAGTTCGTCGATGCGAAGATTGGGGTCGGCGGTGATGACGGAGCGCGCGCTGAAATCGACACGTTTGGCCATCAGGTTGCCGCGCATACGTCCGCCCTTGCTCTTCAGGCGGTCCTTGATGGACTTGAACGGTCGGCCGGACCGCTGGGCGACGGAGGCCACGCCCGGGATTTGGTTGTCCACTTGGCAGGCGATGTAGTACTGCAGGAGCGCGGTCCAGTCCTCGATGACCGATTCCTTGCACTGGTTCGCCATCTTCTCCTTCAACGTCTTGTTGGTCTTGATGATGCTGACCAGGATGTGGGTCAAGTCGTCCTCGGAGCGCTGCTGGGAGTCGTGCTTCACGGAGGGTCGCACGGCCGGCGGCGGCACCAACAATACCTGGCAAATCATCCACTCCGGGCGCGAAAACACGGGACTGAACCCGAGGAAATGGACATCGTCGTCGGAGATGCGCTTGAAGATCTTGAGGACCATTTCCGCAGTCACTCGCACCACAAGGGGCTCTCCTCCTCCACTACCACCACCACCACCACTCCCACCATTGGAGACACCAGAGGCACCAGAGGAAGAGGTGGAAGAAGAAGAAGACATGGAGGCGCCGAATCCGTTGGATCCGTCGGCATTCCACTCGGCAAAGAGATTGGCGAGTCCCTCCTTGCGAATACGTTTGGGCTGCAAGGTGCCACATCCATCTTCGCTTTCGTCTCCGCAACGACGGATGTCTTTGCAGAGGTCTTCGGTGATGTGTTTCCAGCGCTGGTCGGGGGGCAGGTGCAGCAAATCGCGGTGTTTGTGTTTGCTGATCAGCACCTTGCTGCACTTGAAGCACACGCACTTCATGATTTTCAGCACGGTGGACAGGAACTGAATGTAGAAGACCGGTCGCGCCAACTCGATGTGTCCGTGGTAGCCCGGTGTGTCCATGTGGCGCAGACCGTCCGTCTTGCAGATGAGGCCGCGCTCCAACACCCCCATCTTAATGTCAAACAACCCGTTGCTGACCGGCTTGTTGTTCACGTAGGTGTCGCGGCTGGTGATCTCGACCACCGACCCTTTGCGGATTTCGTCTGGCGACATGATACTGAACTGAATCCCCACCACGCGCGCCGGACGCACCGGCGGCAACGTCGAGGGCTGGCGATACGATGTGTGCATTTATTTGGGCTTTTGGATTTGGTTATCCAAGGGTAGGTCTCAATGGGTAGGGCAACAACGATAATGATGTGCGAAAAAAAAGGATGGAATGGATTTGATGTACGGCGACAAAGAAAAAAAACGATGCAAATGTGGTCCGAGGGGGGAGGAGGGAGTTTGGTGTCGCGGTTTGGAGCAGCGATCGGGATCGGACAGACAGAAACAAGCGTGGCTGCGCGTGTTTGTTGTTGTCAGATTTTTTTTTGAATTATACGGAGAGAGACAATGATCTTCTACCGCGGCAACGGTGACGGCAACTTGGTGGAAAGCGCGACGCCGTATTTGCGCAAGATGGAGGGTGGCAGCAAGGGATGTTCTTGCAGGATTTTCTCCAATTTCTTGAAGCATTTGTTGATGGTGACTTCGCTGATGTCGCTGACCGCGCGCACGTCGCGTTTGTTGATGGCGAGGCGACAGAGTTGCGCCACGAAGTACACCACGCCGGAAGCAATGGAGGGTGGAGTGTTTTCGGGCATGATGTGCAATTGTTCGATCTTGACCGCGATGAACTGGCACAATTTGGTGAGTTCATGGTTGATGTGCAGCTTGCTGCAGTAGCGCTCGATGAAGGCGGCTGGGGTGGTGCTGCCGAACGCGGTGCGGTCTGCGACATGCAGGTTTTTTTCCAGATCGTTGAGAATGGCAAGCGCATTCTTGCAGCCTTTGGTGGCGCTGGTGATTTCGAGGTGGAAGATGTTGGCGATCTCGCGCGCGGTGCGTGGATAGCCGTTCATGCGACAGGACAGGTAGATGGAGGCGGCCAAGATGGCGTCGCGGTTTTCGCCGCGGTAAGACACCTCCGACTCCGAAATGCGCTTGTGCATGCGGTTAGCGTCGTCCACGATGAGTTTGGGGATGCCAGCGTTGTTGGCCATCACGGTGATCAGCTGGAAATCTTCGAACCGCGACTTTTCGCGGTACGGCATGGACTGCCACTCGGCGTAGCGTCGAATCTTGCGCATCTCGTAGCTCATGGCGCCATTGCCGAGCACCTTGCATCCGTACGACGATTCTTCCAGCAAGGGATTGATGGGCATGCCGCAACGAGTGGGATCACTCTGCTGGTGATCGTCTGCGCCATAGTAGCGCCACTCCGCGCCCTGGAACATGATGTCCGTGTACATGCGACCACACTGGCCATTCGTACACGTCGGAAACCCTTCTTCCGAAAACGCCAACACACTGTGACATTGTTCGCAAAAGTCGTTGTGATCCGCCGCCGCTGCCATCCCATCATCCTCTTCCTCTTCCTCTTCCTTTTCCTCTCCCTTTTCCCCCTTTTCCCCCTCTTCCATCCGTTCTTCGATCCGTTCTGCATTGCGAATGCTGTCACTGCTGACGGTGTTGCGCAAGCGGGTCTTTTTGCCATCAACCATCTTCCACCATTGTTTGGCACGTGCAGCTTTCAACGGTTTCCCGCTGAACGGCACCGTCGAAACAATGGGCACTGTTGTTGCCGGTGTGTGTGTTGCAAGCGCGAAACTGTGTGGTTTGCGGGGAGGACGTGCATCGACAACATGGCGTGTGCGACGAAAACAACACGCGATATTGAGAGTTTTGCAGGTCGACCGTTGACGATGATGATCCAGCAACATCCTCGATGTCGGTTTTGCGGTCCGATGAGTGGATGGGTTCATGTGTCTGTTCTGTTCTGTTCTGTTCTGTTCTGTTCTGTTCTGCAACTGCGATGTGTATCGTAACCGAAGTTTCCGGGAGACCCAACGCAATTGTCGACAAAGAGGCAGAGAATAAAATAATGGGCTGTGTCTTTAAGTGTTTTCTTTTCCGCAAGGGGGACCAAAAACCGGGACGGAAGGTTGGAATGACAAGGTTGGAATGATGCGATGCAACTAACCGAAGAACGCGATTTTCTTTCCGCACAACAGATATAACACTGTACACACGCCGCCGCCAAAAAAGGATAGCACGCCAAACCCAAGCCAACCACATCATCCATGGGCAATCTCCCATCTAGACCGCGCGACTTCCAGCATCCTTATGCTGCAGCCACGACCAACGTGCGCGGCGGCAGCAGCGGCAACAGTGCTTCCATGCCTCCTCCTCCTCCTCCCCCCATGCCTCCTGTTGCACCACCACCAATGAGATCCACCCAGCCAGGGGAAGCACCATTGTCGGAGTTGCAGCCGTCGGATTTCGGTATTCGCTCCACCGCCGAACTTCCCAGCACCCCCGCCGCTCCATCACCTGCCACACCTTCCACATTTGCCGCAACACCTTCTTCGTTGTCCCCTCCTCCTCCTGTTCCTTCTCCTCTTCCTGTTCCGGTTCCTTCATCGCCTCCCGCTTCCTTCTCCAACGCAGTGGAGAGTGTGCAGCAGGAAGATGGTGAAGAGGATTCATCCCCGGAAGACGCCGCTCCGTCCAGTGCCCGTCGCCGCGAACCATCGTTGGCGGACACCAATGAGGGAACGGATGCGGCAGCGGCGGCAGCGGCGGCAACCGCAGGACAGGAAGGAGAAGGAGAAGCATCGTTGCCGACACCACCGGTGGACCCGGAAGCGGCCGGTCGCTTCCACAACTTCTACGACTTGGTGGATTTCATCGCGGTCAACTACATCTTCACCGCCGACTTTCAAAGTCTGAAGCGCCTGACCGAGAAGAACTATTGCGACAAGATGATCGTGCTCACCGCCGACATTCTGGACCGGTACTACAACGACCTTGAAATCACCTACCTCGAACAGCGCGTGAAACAGGGCGCCGAAGTGAACGAATTGGCGCACGACCGCGTCTTCTATATGAACAAAGACAAATTTGAAGCTTTAGACGTGTCCAACGACAAAAAGAAAAGTTTGAAGAAAAAACGGGTCTGCATCGGCATCGCTAAATTTTACATCAAAATTGCACACATATTCGCAGCCATTGTCATGACCATCAATCCGGTCTACACATACAAAGACGAGTCGGGTGCCACCCAAAAGACCCCGCTGGCGCAGAAGGATTCCATCCCCCGCAGCACCCCGCGCACCTTGTTCAAGCTCAACGTCTGCGACAACCGCATTCGCGCATTGCGCCGCGGCATGCAGGAAGACGCCGACGGGGAACACGTGAAGTTGCACCCCAACATTTGCGACCTCAACGATCCCGACCGCGTGACCGTGGCCGACGAGCCGGGCATCACCGAGTTGATGGAACTGTACTTCGACGACGACTACGACTACTCCACCGGCAAATTCCGCGGCATGTCTGAAGCTACCAAGGCCGCCTTCCGCAAGGACCTGGAACTCTTCTACACGACCTTCACTGGGCAAGACCGCATGCCGGAGACCATCCAAAAGTTCAGCGACATCAAACTGCGCGACTACAAACGCAGCGAGGCATGTCAGTCCAGCAACTCCATCTTGCGCGCCTCGTACAAAATCTCGAAGCACGACGACTTGTTTGTGCGCTACGCGGAAAACATCCTGCGCATGATCCAAAATGCCACCCAGAACCAACGCAAACTGCTGGCCGTCATCAACCTCCTGTTCACCTACGTCATCGACCCGTACACCCAGAAGAAAGTCATCCGCATCCACCCCGAACTCAACGAAACACGCCTGCAACAAGCCGTGGACACCGCGCGCAAACTCATCGTGGAACTCTACGTGCGGTGCGAAAAGGACTACATCACCGGCGTCAAAATCTACGAGGCCATCGTGGAAACCAAAATCCTCCAAACCACCCAGAGCCAAATCACCCATCTCATCCATCGCGCCGACGAAATGACCAACGACATCATCGTGGACAGCGATGCCGAAGAAGGAGAAGAAGAGGGAGATGTGGTCGATGCACTGAATCCCGTCCAAGACGCAAAGGAAACGCCGTCCCTTTCTCCGCCTCCGCCTCTTCCCTCACCTTCTCCTTCACCTTCTCCAACTCCTTCTCCCGCTGCCGAAGAAGAAGAACTCATGGAGAAAAGTGTTGACGACACCACCACCACCACACCTAGTCCAATCGTGGACACCCCTCCTCCTGTCCCCGAGTCGTCCCCTGCCGCAGCGAACATGGAAGATGTGGAAGACAAAGAAGACACACCTTTTACCAGCGCAACCACCAATCACGACTTCACCCTTCCTTCGTCGGCTGCCGTAGCAGAGCCATCCCCATCGTATCGCGGCGCACCGCTGATGGACGAAGAGGCGGTGGAATCGGTGGCCAGCGCCTACAACACGGCCGATCGCGACCAGTTGTTGCGCGAAGCCTTCCCATCGTCCCCCAACAAAGCCATTTACAATGCATAGGTGTTACACTGGTGTAACATTGCATCCACTTTCTGCAACACTTCGCGTTTTTCGACGTGGTAAGGTCGGATGGATTGCAGACAGTTGGCCAAGGATTTCCACTCCAGACAGCTCACTTCGCTGGTTTGGAAGTGGCTCAGGTCCGTGGATTCGGTGAATGGCGCAAACGTGCCTCGGTGTTGCGCAATGAAGTACTTGTGTTTGTAGGCCTTGTAGTTGGTCCCGATGAAGGTCTCTTCGTAGGGCAACACATTTTCGAGCAGTTGCAATTCCGACACTGGAATGCCGGTTTCTTCTTGGAACTCGCGCAGGGCGCAATCCACTTCCTTCTCTTTCACTTGTCGCCGCCCTTTGGGAAATTCCCACTCGGTCTCCGGCCACCGCGTCGCACTTTCCTCCACCAATTGTCGCAAGGTCACTGTGCTTTGCGTCTCTTCGGAGAAAACGCCGTTCCAAATTGTCTGGTATTTGCGCAAGGAGGAGTGTTCTTCTTGTCGATATCCGCCGCCACCGCCTCCTTCGCCCCACATATCCCGCCACAACGCTTCGAATGGGAGTTCCACGATGCGTTGTTTCTCCGACAGCGACATTTGGTCGATGATGGTTTGCAACTGGAACAAGTGGTTCGGATTGTACTTGCCGCGCACGAAGTCGATGTACCCAAAACTGTCTTTGCGGCGAATCATCAGATATTGGCGCTGCCCTGGAAAGTGCGGATCGTTGCGAAAGACGATCACCCCATAACTGGTGATAGGCTGGCGACATTGAAAAAACGTGTGTCCTTGCTTGCCGCAATTGTTGCACACCATTCCTTGTCCCGCTCCTCCGCCTTTGTTGTCGAGGCCACCGCCACCACCACCTCTTCTTTCCCGTTCTCGTTCTCGTTCACCTTCCCTCCCCTCCCTCCGTTCTCCATGTCCTTTCATGATCAATCCGTGGCCCTTGGATCCATGCCCGTAACACGACGATGGAAAGGAGGAAGACATTGACGATGATACCGCGGAAGATGCTGCACTGGAAGAATGGGAAAAGGTGTGGTGATAATGATGTCGCCGCTGCGTTGTGTGCGAGGTGGAGGACGACGACGACAGGTTGTGTGAGTGAAACGATTGACTGCCGCTGCTGGGACGAAACAATGGCGTGGATGCAGCGGCAGAACCGAGGGAAAACGACGAATGTCCGGGTGTTGTTGCTGTTGCTTCCGCAGAGGAAGAGGAAGGCGCGGCGGTAAAAGTAAACGGGGAGCTGGAGAAGGAAGAGGCAGGTGAAGAAGAAGGAAAAGAAGAAGGAAACGAAGCAGATGGACCTTTGTTGGCGGAAGAAAGGTACGGTTGCGTGCGCGCACGTTTGCTGTTGTCGTCGCAAGACGAATCCGGTTCCATGAGGTTACTGTGTACTTGTGACAGTGATGATGATGGTGGTGGTGGTGGCGTGACAGCCTGCTTTCTTTTATCAGTCCTCCGATCGAGTCTGCGCATTGTTTTAAGTTGTATTGTATTGCTGCCGCCTTCTGTTCCCCCCCCCTCCACTCCTCTTTTGCGCAATGTCCACCACCCCGAATCGAACCGGCGCAGTGATTCACATCCCCATGCCGCCGGACGAAGACGACGCCTGGGATTCAATTGACGTGCAACTTCCCGAACACCCTCCCGCAAACACACCAAACCCGACACCCGCTCCCACGACAACCCGATGCGGCGAGTGTCGAGTTTGGTGCGATCGATGTTGTTGCTCGGACAACACCCAGTCCGATTGGTTCTGGATGTGGTACATTCACACAGAAACACATCCCCACGATCAGGATTGCGGCATTGCATCCTGCATCATGAACATGCTGCACAGTTGTGTTGACTGCTTGGCCTGCCTGGACTGCGACGACGATTGAACAAACAAAAAGACGAGACGACGATGGAACAAACGAACAAACAAAAACAAAGCAATGATGGTTTCTGTTACACGATTACGGTTTAATCTCGTTAGCTTCCATGCACACATACAAACACACACACAAATACATGACGGATATGATGTAACACGATTAATTTTACACACATGTAGTTCACCGCACCACTTACAACGTGACTTTTCCAAACTTTGTGTTTGCTTTTCTCGTCTCTTTTTCTTCATGGATGGGTCTTATAGCCGCTTATAAGGCCCATCTAACAGATTTTAGCGGCTATACGGAACTCGAAGTTTCGTCCATGGTCGGCGTCACGTTGACTCGGTTGGTCGCCGAGCTTTCCAATCGCTCCACTGCGTCTTCCAATCGCTTCAATCGATCCAGGATTTCCTTTGCTTGCTGGTGCTGCATGGTGCGCCATTGGTGGTTCGCGCTGTGATTGCATCCAATGTAAAACGCAAGAAGATACACCAACCAGTCAACCATCTCAAAGTTACACAAAATGTGTCGACAGGGAATTCAGTAAATGTGGATTCAAATTGATTTGTATTTATTTTCTCCTGAGCGACACTGTCAAACGACCCCGCCAAACGACACCGAATCACAGATGTTGATTGAACGATAACGTGGTGGATTGTTGCAGCTGCACTATCGTGAACGGCCGCGGCCGCGGCAATATTCGGTTTTGTTGGTGGACACTTCGTTGATCTACTTGCTGCGACTCGTTCCAATGAAGCGCTTTTTTCTACACTCTTTCCACATCCACCTTTTTTCCCCCTTCCTCCCTCCCTCCCTCCATTCACGCTCACCACCGAACCCAACTCAAATCATGATGTCCTTTGCTTCTTCCTTGTTGTCTTCCTTGTTGTGTTCCACCTCTTCCACCTCTTCTCAGTCTTCCTTCTCCAGTCCGTGCTTCACCGTCATTCGCGACCATCATTGTCCTCGCTGTGGCACCGCGCGCACCATGTCCACCGCCCCCACTTCCCGACAATGCCTGGACTGTCACTCCTCTTTTCATCCGCGGGCCGTTGTTTTGCGCAACATTCACACCCCCTCGGCACCCCCATTTATGTAAGGCGTGCGCCAACACCAACGAACGGGAAAGGGATGGAAGGGAATATGATGGGGAGGATGGTGGTCGCATAACTTTACATCCGGTGAACAGGCGAGGCGAGGCGAAAGAGGGTGTTTTTTTTGGTTTTGTCATGCAAACATGCCCGCCCCAGCTGAACAAGTTCCGTTGTTGTCGAATGCGATTTTACCTTCGTCGGAATCGGCGTCGTCCACGTCCACTTCGTCCTCCTTGCTGTCCTTCGCCATGGCGGCAGCACTTCCTGCAGATCCGCCACCAACCACTGTTTCGCGCGCTCTCCCGAAGGTTCATCGAACACATGTTGTATGTGCATCGACTCAGGAGGTGAAGAAACCGCCGCCGCGCCGCGCAGTCGCCCCTGCATCGATCCCCACCTCCGCCACCACCTTGCGCCTGCACGACTGCAAAGAGTGGGAAGAATGGTCGCAATGCCGCATTCTTCTGAGCACCGTGATCGATTTGCGCGAATGGACACAGCTGGAAACCCTCGACATCAGCGGCTGCTGTCTGCCCCTGCTTCCTCTGTTGCCGCGCAGTCTGCGCACCTTGAAAGCCGCGCACAACGGATTCGATCGCCTGCCTGCGCTTCCACGGGAACTGCGCGTCCTGCACTTGGATGGCAACCCGCTCGTCGAACTGCCTCCCTTGCCACCGCACTTGGAAGAACTGTCACTGCGCGATTGCGGATTGCAATGCCTCTCCGAAGACCTCGTGATTCCCGCCACCCTGCGCACCTTGGACCTGTCCAACACCCTCCCCCTCTCCCCCTTCGCCCACCGGCGCCACAATCGATTGCGCCACATGCCGCAACTGCCCGACACCTTGGAAACCGTCCTCACCTCTTTCCATCCACTCACCCCCACACGATTGCTCCGCAAAAAAACACAGTGATTCGTCATTCGTCATTCGTCATGCGTGCGTGCATGACGCACAGACAGAACATCACGAACAGTTGTCTCCCTCTTTTGTCCCATGTTTGTTGTTGTGCGTTGTTTGTTTGTGTCATATTTTGCCGTGTGTAACCATCATCAATCACCTCCGGATTCTCCTTCCAAGTGTTTGTTTTCCTCTTTTTCCTTTCACACACTGTATACACACGCAGACATGTCGTCCGAGACGTCCGAAACGTCCGACACGTTGGCGCTGGACCCACAGGTGTGGGGACCCCATTATTGGTTTTTCTTGCACACAGTCGCCAGGACGTATCCGCGACACCCCAACGCGGTGACCAAGCGCAAATACTACGATCTCGTGCAAAGCTTGCCATTGTTCTTGCCCGACCGCGACATTGCCGCGCGATTTAGCCGTCATCTGGAAGAGTTCCCAGTGTCGTCCTTCCTGGACAACCGTGCGTCGCTGGAGCACTGGATGCACACCATGCACAACCGCGTCAATGAACAGCTCGAAAAACCCATCTTGTCCGTACAGGATGCACAGTGGCGCTATCAATCTGCCTATCACCGTACCGCGTCGGCAGAGGCATTCCGATTCTGGAAACGATGCGCACTCTACCTGTTGCTCTCCGGCGGCGCGGTTGGACTCATTGCTTACCTCTACGACCGCGAATGACGAGAAGGAAAATTCTCTCTCTTCCTTCTCTTCCCTCCCTTCCTTCTTTTACTCCCTCACTCCCTCTCCCTTTTTTTCTGCCGTCAAATCAACACCCCGTGTATCGTCTTTTGTTTCGTTTTGGTTGATTCACTCTTATTCCGCCACATGCGCACCCTTCGCCGAACCGCGCGATCTTGTTTCCGCGATCACGGTCGAAGTCGCAGCCGCCGCCGCCGTTATCACACTCGCGGTGGCCGCGCCATTGCCTCCGGTGGATTTGGGTGTGTGTTTTACCCCGCCTTGCGCTGTGCCAAAAACCGCACAAGACGTACCGGGATGGTCAGCAAGCTCATGAGCGACCGTCACGCAGACAGCGAATACCGCGACATTTTGCGCGTGCGGAAATGGCTGCGCACCATCCCACACTTTGGACGCTACTTCCTGATCGGCAAACCCGACAAATGCAAACCTGCGCCACTGACAGACAATGACTTGCAGACCTTCGAGAAGTGTCGCACCTTCCGCGACGATGGCATCACGCAGGAGAACGTGAACACCCACTTGCGCAACATGTCCATCGTCACCATCCGCCACGGAGGTGTCCCGGTCGACGAATTCTTGCAGAAGGTCATGCCCAGCAATGGCAACAGCAACGGCAAAGGAAGCACGCGCGCACGTTTCGCCACCGTTAACCAGGCCCTCATGCAATTGTTGCAACATGGAATTGTCCCGATGAACAAGCGTCACGTTTTCCACTGCGACATCAAAGACTCCAACATCGTCGTCGACAGCGAACACCACGCGCGACTGATCGACTGGGGATTGGTGTGTCGCTTCCCTGCCTCCGCCAAGGAACTGCCGCATGCGTGGCGCAACCGCCCCTTCCAATTCAACACGCCCTTCTCAGTCATTCTCTTCAGCGACATGTTCCGCCGCGATTACCACCAATGGTTGTTGCGACATGCGCCAAACCATGCCCCCGCTGCTGCTGCTGCTCTTACTTCCACCACGGACGCAGAGGGGGAGGCGGCCGATGGATTGGACCGCTTTTTGTGGGAGTTCATTGTGGCGTACATGGAAATGCGTGGACCGGGACACTACTACGCCATCAACCGCTGGATGGACATGCTGTATCAACAAGAGCCCTCGCACGTCGGCGGCAGTTTTCCCGACAACATGCCGTTGCTGGAGCGCCACATCACCTTGCCCATTCTGTGTGACTACTTGAAACCGATCGTGCGGCAATTCACGCGACATCAGCAGTTTCAACACATGGCGTTCGCCCACGACCTCTTTGCGCGGCAAACCGATTTGTGGGGATTGTGCAGTGCGTACCTGCCGATGCTGACTGCATTTGTGCCCCACCTCTCCTCCATGAACCCGGAGGAGCGACGTTTGTATCAAAAAGTGCGCGCGTTGCACCTCCACTTGTTCCAGAACAGCACAACGCCATTGTCCAGCGACCACATTCTAGCCCAGTTGCGCGCGATTCAACAAGATCTGGTGCGCTTGCCGAATCAATCCATCTTGTTCCGTGGGGGCGGCGGAGGCGGCGGCCATTAGCAGGAAAGGAAAGAACACGACGCGCAGGTACAAAAAAGTTTTTCACGATGGATTGTATCCATCCTCCGCATCTTCTGCCGCACCCAACTTCTGTCGTATCCATCTTCTGCTCTCCCCTCCCCCCATCCCATCATCACTCCAAATCATCATGGACCTCGGCAACAAATTTAGGGAATTGTGCACTCCCGCGAAGATCTATTTCGTCTTGCTCATTGCGAACCTCGTGTTTGGCATCTTCGCAAACCAAGGAAGCAATGCGCTCATTTTGCACTTGATTTTCGGCTTGCTGTGGACGATGGTGTTGTCGTACTTGTGCAAGAAAGACATGAAACCTGTATCCTGGGTATTGGTGATGGTGCCCATCATTCTCTCCTTGCTTGTCGGAGAATCCCTCTGGAGCATGCAATGGTAAACAAATCCGATTTTTCCCCCCGAACCCTCCAAAAAAAAGCAAACACGGTCATGGCGGCGCCAGCAACCGCGACACTGTTTTCTTTTTTCGATCGTTACATCATCCCCATCCTACTCCATTCACTGAGAACAACAAACAAATGCGCTTTGAAATTGCGGTGCTGTTGGTGGTCGGATTCTTCGTGTACGATTGGTACCATGGGCAAAAGTACAGCAAGTATCTGTGGTCGCTGCGGCGATACTACCGCATGTTCATGTACGCAATGGTGGCGCTGGGGGTCTATGTGTCGGTGAAACGCAATCCGGACCAGGGACACAGCTTGTTGTACTTTGCCAACAATGCCATCCGACAATTGCCGCTGCAACGAAGTCACGGACAGTCAAACGTGTTCGATCTTTCTAGTGGCGGCGGCAGCGGCGGCGACGGTGCAAGTGGCAGTTTTCTGCAGCAGATGCATGGAATGAGTGGAGCCGATGAACCTTCTTCTTCCTATTTGCGACCAGCGCGCACGGTGGGCGGCGGCGGCGGCATCGGAAACAAAGCAACGAAACGATCGGTCAGCGAAACGAAAAAGAAGTTCGTCGCGGCGAACCAAAATTGGCAATGCGGTCATTGCAACAACATGTTGGACCACACCTTCGAGATCGACCACAAGGTGCGCCTCGAATATGGCGGAAGCAACGACGCATCCAACCTCGTTGCCCTCTGCCGCAACTGCCACGGCCGCAAAACCGCCAGCGAAAACATGTAAACGGCAAAATATGTCACACGGCAAAATATGTCACACGGCAAAATATGTCACACGGCAAAATATGTCACACCAAACCCCCAAAAAAACAGGGTGGCGAAATTTTGTGTGCGACTATGATTAAGGTCACACACCAAATCAAATAGTTCCGTCCGCCCCCCGCCCCGCCCCTGCCTCCGCCGCCAAGAAAGGAGCGATCGATCGATTGATTGATTCATCGACAGCATTTCCAGCAATCATGAATGCGGCATTCTCCGGGTTGTTTTCCGGGTTGTTCGGCGCTGCTGCGGGCACTCCACCGTCGGACACACCTGCCAAATCCAGCTCCCTGTTCCGCGACTTTTCGGCAACCTTGGCCGCCTACATTCACGACTGCGAGGGACAGGTGTGGAACAACTCCATGCTCCTCCTGTCCTTCGTGATTCTCGCCACCGTCATCCTCACCGTGTTCTTCCGCCAAATCCGCAAGGGATTCCAGTCCAACGAAGAGGCCATGCAGGCATCCTCCGCCTCCGTCTTTCTGGTGCTGCTCGTGTTCGGCGTCGTGTACCTCTTCGTGCCCGTCTTCGACCCCTCGCTCAACCCCCTGTCAGCCTTTCTCCGCCAAAACCGCAACACCGTATTCCCCTTCCTCTACACCGTGATGCTGATACTGCTCTTCATCCTCGCCCCCGCCAAAGACCTTGACCGACACGCCGCCTGGCTGCTGCCCGTCCTCGCGCTCCTCGGCATCGCCGCCTTCTACCAGGGATTCCAACTCGTGCCGGGCGCCGCCTTCAACCTCAGTTTCGAACGGGTGAAAGTGCTCGTGCTCTTCCTCTGCCTCATCACCACCTTCTGCACCTTCTACTACCACGACCCGGGCCACATCGTGCGCGAACAATTTGGCTACGCATTCCTGCTCGCCATGGTGTTGGCCGCATTCCTCTTCGTGTACCTGATCGTGCTCATGCTCGCACCCTCCGCATTGGGCGACGACGGAGGCATGGGGTTTGCATCGCGGCTCTTTTCCTCTTTTTCAACCTCTTCTTCTTCCGCTTCTGCTGCTTCTGCGACAGGGCCGTCCATGCAACTGATTTGCAGCGTGTTAGGTCTCGGCGCTTTCCTGTTGATCCTCAGTCTCTCCATTTACGGCGAACGCAAGGCCTTCTTCGCCGACAAACGCATCAGCAGTTCCGTCTTGCTCATCTCCCTCCTCATTGTCCTCGGATGGGTGTATCTCATCTTCGTGCAGGCGCTCACGGTGGATCGCTCCTTCTTCGCGATGCCCACGGTGCGCTTCGTCAGCACCTACCGCGAAGCCATGTTGTCCATCGTCGCCCTCGTCATCCTCAGTCTCTCCGTCGGGTGGGCGGTCTACGTCGGCCGGCGCGAAGAAAGTCGCACCAAAGTCTTCTTGAACGTGGCGCTAATGTTGGTGTTGCTGGCCTTCTTCTACAAAGCCTTGTTTCCACCCACGCCCTTCAGCAATCAGCGCAAAGAAGCCTTCGGCAGTTTGTGGTGGAACTTGCTGTTCTACGTCCCCTGCGCGCTCTCCGATGCCTACCAATGGCTCGCCAAGTGGTTGGCGGGGCCCGTGAATGTCGCACAACAAGTCCCGCTCGGGTCGTCGCTGATGTTGTTGACGGCGGTGCTACTGCTGGTGGCCTACGTCCGCATGCCCATGTACTACAACCGCAAGTGGAATCAATTCCTGCTCCAGGGCGGCACCCAGTTGCACAACGACCCCGTGTCCACCGCCATGCGCATGGATATCGGACAATATCGGTTTCCGCGCACCTTGCGCCACGCGATCTCCTTCTGGTGCTTTTTGCCCGCATTGGCGCCCAACACCAACGCCGCGTACAGCCGCTTCGCCAACCTCCTCGACATCGGTGCCGGCAAACTGCAATGCCGCTTCCACGCGCAAACCAACACGTTGCAAATCATCGTGCGGGAAGAAAAAGAAGAAGAAGGCTCCGCGCCAGCCAATCCAAACCACGTGGAAGACAAAGAAGAAGACAAAGAAGAAGACAAGTCAACGAACCACGCCACGGTGCTCTTTGCAACCAACAAACCCTTGTTGCAAAAGTGGAACCACATCGTCATCAATGCGCAGGGGGAGACCGTGGACGTGTTCGTGAACGGGGTGTTGGCGGGATCAGCCACCCACGTGCTGCCCATCCCCGCCGAGCAACCGCAACCCTTCGTCGTCGGCGAAAACGATGGCGTCGTGGCCAGTGTGTGCAACGTGGTGTGCTTCAATCACCCACTGCAAACCCGCAACATCGCGCGCGGATACACTTGGCTCAAGTCCAAATCGCCACCAACACTAGACTCTGACACCGACATCCGCCGCGCACACGGACTGTGAAAGGGGGGAAAAAAAGAAAGGCCGGAACAGAGGAAAGGCTGCGATCGACCCATCTTGGTTTTTATTTTCTCGAGATACGCGTATACGACAACCGCACACAAATACGCGCGCGCAGAACCAACCCGAACGCTCACGCTCACGTACATACATACACACTTGCTCGCACTTTGACGGACGGACAATTAGACAAAGAACCAATCAAACATCATGAGTGGATTAACCGTAGTCATCACCGTCATCTCCCTGGTGCTCATTGTCATGTTGCTGCGTTACTGGTTTTACGATCCGTACACCCTGCAGACCATACAAAGCGGCAAAGTGGAGTCCGTCATCAGCAATTCGGCTTTAGCGACGGATGGTGTTAACAAAGCCCCCACGAATTTTGCGTACTCCTTCTGGTTCTACGTGGATAACTGGAACTACAACTACGGGCGCGAAAAGATCTTGTTCCGCCGCGCAGGCAACAATCCCGCAATGGCATCCACCGCCGCCAACACCACGCCCGGACCCAAGGTCGCTTTCGCCGGCAGCAACAACGACGTCAACGTCACCTTGGCGTGCTTGAATGGCGCCTCTGGCACGGCCAGCGTCATCGAAGAAACGTGCTCCATCAGCAATGTGCCGCTGCAGAAGTGGGTGCATCTGGTGGTCAGTGTCTACGGCCGCTCGATGGATTTGTACCTGGACGGCAAGTTGGTGCGCACCTGTCTGTTGCCGGGCATTGCGTCCACGAAGGACAGCGACGTGGTGGTCACGCCCGGCGGCGGCTTCGACGGATGGACCGCCAACCTCAAGTATTTCCCGAAACCCTTGAATCCGCAAGAAGTCTGGAACTTGTATGTGCGCGGATACTCCGATGCCGCCAATTTCCTCAACTGGTCTTCGTACCAGGTGCAAGTCGCGATCTTGGAGAATGGCAACCCGCGCAGCAAACTCACTCTGTAACAACACCCTGCATACCACGCACACAAGAAGTTCTTTTTTTTCCTTGCGGTAACTTAACGACTAAGCACAGCAACAGCAACTGCAACCAACCAACAAAGACAACCGACAAACAACGTTTGCGCGCACGATGGGGCTTTTTGACGGACTATTTAAGAACAACAACAATGGCATGGACGCGGCTGCGGCAGGACTGGGGTCATCGTTTGCCGACAGCAATCGCATGGTGTTGCAAGTGGGGATGTTGTTGATGGGACTGTTTCTGTTCCTGATTGTGTTGCGCATGGGAGTGTCGCTGACGGTGTGGTTCAGCAAACCGAGCAATGCGCCGCATCTGATCGACGGGATGATTCAGGGCAACGAAACGCGCATTTTCCAGCAAGATGCCGCGGGCAGTCAGCAAATCCACCGCTCGGTGAATGAAGACGAAGGCATCGAGTTCTCGTGGTCCGTGTGGCTCTTTGTGCAGAACAGCAATTTTGGGTCCTCTTCTTCTTCTTCTTCTTCCGGCGACAAATCCACGAAGCAACGATTGAAGCACGTGTTCAGCAAAGGCAGTGCTGCGCTCGGGGCCGATGGCCGTGCCGACTACAGCAACGGTCCGGGGGTGTACATCAGCACCGATCGAAACGAGTTGGTCGTGGTGATGGACACCTTCCAGACCATCGGCGACGAAATCAAGATTCCAAACTTGCCGCTGAACAAATGGTTCCACCTCCTGATTCGCTGCAAAGACAGCACCATCGACTTGTACATGAACGGGACCTTGGCGCGCAGCGTGGATTTGATGTCGGTGCCGCGCCAGAACTTTGGCAACGTGTACGTCGGCCTCAACAACGGCTTCGACGGCTACCTCTCCAACTTGTGGTACTACAACTACGCCCTGGGCACCACGCAGCTCCAGCAATTGGTCAGCGCCGGGCCCAACACGCGCATGGTCGGCGGCATCGACAGCAGTCTCTTCGCCAACGACTACCTCTCCTTGCGCTGGTTCTTCGACGGCAGCAGCTCCCTCTTCAACCCCACCCCTCCTTCCACCGCCGCATCTCCCGTCGCTTCCGCTGCCGCTGCTCCCACCACTTCCTCCACTCCAACCACCACCACAAGCACTCCACCACCATAACCTCGAACTACGACACCTCCCAAGTGGTCTCCTGTGTCCTAGAGTCCTAGAAATCCTGCCAACTTCTGCCAAACCTTTGCCGAGAAACAACGGGAGGACAATGTATCCCGTTTTTTCTCCGTGGACACCATCCTTGTCTTGTTGTCACCGCGTGTGCTGCTTCCAATCCACCCACCCGCACTTCACCTTCTTTGCCTTCTTTGCCTTCTTTGCCTTCTTTGCCTTCTTTGGTTGCTTCCCTCGATCGCGATGGCTGAGTATCTCCCGCAACCGCCGCGCGCATGGTCACGCGTGCAAAATGACTGCACCTATCCTCCGCAAGTAGGTGACCCCGTGCAACTGATTGCTGACAATGCCTTCCTGCAAATGATGCGGAAAGGCAATGTGTTGCAACACAAACACAACAGCTGGCGCATGTCCCGCCGCGAAGCCTACTCGCGCATGGCGCGCGGCTTCAACGGTCCCCTGCGCAACCAAACCTTCGCCACCCAGTCGGAAACCTACACCGACCCAAACATCCGCCGATGGGCCCGCGTCGGCGCGCGCACCATTCCCTACCCCAACGACGCGCCCGGCGAACCCAACAATCCCGCCGGACCCTACGCCATCATCTACAACCAATACTGCGACACCTTGGACCTGGTCGACGGCGGCACCTTGGTCTGCACCCCCAATCCCACCGATCCGTGCGCACCTTTTGCAGACACCTCCACGTCCAACTACGACGATAACGACAACAACAACAATCGAATCACCCAACTTGCAGTCGTGTGCGCGCCCTCCACCGCCTCCGACGTCCCCGGGCCCGCCGTGTCCCTCTGCTGGGCACCAGCATTGGATTCTTGGTTTCCGCGCGAGCGACGACAGATGAGCAACAGCACGAACAAGTTTCCCATCAATTACCAACCATGGCGCAGCGCCACGCGCCCCCTCGCGCCAACGCTCAGTCTCAGCAACGATTCCACCACCTTGCAATGGTCGGTGATTCCATCGCGCTGTTTCCCGACGACCGCGTACTGGCTATATCGCCTCGGCAACACCAACCCTCCTTCACCCACCTTGGTCGCGGTGCTTCCTCCAACCACCACCTCCTTCACCGTTCCTCCCCTTGTTGACGACGCCGCCGCCGCCGCCGCCTCTTTCACCTTGGTCAATGTCAGCGGCGCCTTCTCCTCCCTTCCTTCCAACGTCGTGACCATCACAACCACCTCCAGTTAAGCGCGCAGATGCGGATTGACACACACGGCCTGGCTCGGAAAGATATCCCCCGACATACAGGTGTCGTTGACACCCACGTTGGCGCAGGTGCGCAAACTGTTGTGGTCCAAACCGACGTAGCACCATCCCGCTTTGCCTGTATTGGGCCGATGCACACTGTGATCCGCCGCACTCGGTGTGAATGTCTGGTTGTTGTTACTCTTCGCAGAACCACCTTGTGCAGTGCGCGACCACTGGTTGCGATTCATCAACGCCGTGTCCCGCGCTTCGCCTGCTTGTCGCCAACGTTGCGAACTTTCTGCGCCGTACACACCTCCTTCTCCTTCTCCTTCCCCTTCCCCTTCTCCAGTCGCGGCTTCTCCTTCCCCTCCAGACTGGTCTGACAAGCGCACCTTGCGCAAAGCCCATTGTTGACGGAGCCACGTCAAAGGGTCTTGTTGCGCAAAGAGCAACCATCCCAGGAGAAGAAAGAGCAGCAACGCAAGGAGGAGACCCAACCACTTCGTCCATGCTCCTCCTCCTTTGCTTGCTGCCGCGGCTGCGGCCAACGAAGAAGTCGCAGAAGTGGAAGAGATGGAAGAAGAAGAAGAAGAAGAAGGCGCAATCCATTGCTTTGCAGGGACGATCCCCACGTTGCGGATAAGCAGCAGCGGATCGTTGCTGGCAAGTTTGGAATCCATCGTTGCGCGATCAATGTACAGCAAATGTGTGCGAAAGAGAAAGAGGATGATGTAGTGTGCGTCGATATTTTTTCCGTCTTTCTCACCCCCCCCATTTTGTTACCGCAGGACTTTCCATCGATTTCGCATAATTTTCGATTTGGAACAATGGAAGAAGACAATCATCGTGGGTTTGCGGTGGAAGGATGGTGGTGCCGCTGTCTGTCCGCGCTTTGTTTCGGAGACGCAGTGTTTCCGCGCCACGTCGATCGCAAACGCGCGGCGCGGTATTGGTGGCACTTGTTGGCGGCGTTGTCGCAGGTGTATCTGTTGTCCGTGACCATCTGGGGTCTGCGTTGGTGCAATCGCTTCCGCGCACTGCATCCCGCCTTTTGGGTGTGGACTGTTCACACACTCGTGCACCACCTCTCTCTGGGCAGCATCCAACTGTGCATCTGTCTCGACTGGAATTATTGCCTGGACAACCACACCGACGTATTGCAGGTGTTGCGCAACACGGTATTCCCTCTCAGTGTGACCTTCGGACAAGTGCTGGCAGTGGTAGTACTGATCGTCGACCGAAAGGCGCTGCTTGCCGCCCCCGTCTCCCTGTATCTGGTCGCAATCACCCTGGATGCCTTTGTCCAATGGATGCGACACGATGTCATCCTTCATCCTCATTCTCCTTCTCCGGTCGGCAGAGTGTGATGGTGGCTGCCATTCTCCATGTTTTGCTTCATGTTTCAATTCGCATGTTTGTTAGTTGTCACAGTTGTCGCAGTTGTCGCAGTTGTCGCAGTTGTCGACAGTGTCATGGTAGTTGCCGCGCGCGCAGCAACCACCATGTTGTAACCGATTAAGTTCACGACCTTTTTTTTGCATTTGTTTTTTCTTCGGTTGTTTTCGGATTTTCGCATTTTCGGATTTTCGTGTGACAAACACGGAGAGATTTGGGTCATCCTTGCAAGCGCAAGAGGTACAAGACTTGATTCAAATCCACCAACATGTCGTCGCGCACGTTGAGGAGTGCTGCGCTGATCATGGGTTCATGCATTTGCTGTAGTTCCGCAATCCATCCGCGCACCCGCTGTTGCATGGCGGTCGGGGTGCATGCCGTCGTCGGGAACGAAGTGCATCGACGCGCGCGCAAGGAAGCAAACAGGTCGCGTTCGGCCGATGGACCCCGTTCCCCCATCCACACTTCCACCCACTTGTCCACATGGCCCAGCAACGACGCAAACAAGTCGTCGGTGGCTTTGTGTGCACCAAACTGTTTCGTTTGCCAGTGGAAGATCTTCACGTCCGTGACCATTTGCCAGAAGAATGGAATCGGGGCGCTTGTTTGTTTTCCTGCATTGCGTCGAATCGTGCGCTGTCTGTGCCGACGTCCTTTCGTGCCGCCAAGATGAAAGGTGAATCGATTGCGTGATGGTTTCATTGTGCGTGTGAATGTGTCGAATGTTGTGTACCATAGGCAATGAAAAAATTGCCCTTTTTCTTCGCAATACACAACATCGGCAAACATCGCAAGTCTTTTTTTTTGGTTGCCGCAACAATATGCACAATCGTCCAACTGGCAATTCCTTCGCATTTCTGTGGCGGAAACTTGTTCGGCGTTGTTACTTTTTCGACAAATTGCAACAAAAACTTGATCCTCAATCGCTGATCAATCAAAGTGCGTCAGAGAAATTGTCCACATTATTGCAAACCCTGCGTGAAGTGGATCCACACTTCCATCATGAACCATCCCAACTGTACAAGCGACTCAATCGTGAGTTTTCAAAGCTTCCCCCACGAATGCCTCAAGTAGACACGTCGACACCCAACCGCGTCACAATCCGTGTCTTTGATCTGCCTGGAATTCAAGCGCAACAGTTTGGACAGGAGTTCGTGGACGCCATCGAAAAAGGTCTAATGCTTGTCACTCCATCGACCACACTAATCATCGATTTGCGCAACAATGGCGGTGGCTCGTCGGATCATATGCTCGCTGCATTCCACACGCTATTGGCAAGGTGTGGGTCTGCGCCACTTATTCAGCTGTCGGACAGGAAACATGTGGTGCGAGCAACCTACGCAATCCAATCATTCCCCCCTCACAAATTGCTAAAAAACAATCGAATTGTTGAACCTTCGCTTGTGTTTCGCCAGTTCCAATGTGAACCGCGGCGCGTGGTGCTATTGGTTGGAAAATCCACCGCATCCGCGGGTGAATGGCTAGCTTTGGTTATGCAACGTCTTCCACAGTGCCACACTTGCGGATCTCCGACTGCGGGTCAACTGGGACAGACAGATTACGCTATTTTGCCCAATGGCGATTATGTGCAATTTACGCGATTGCTTGTCCAGCAAGATGGGCTCATCGTTGACCGCGTTCGACCTTCTACCACACTTACTAAGTGTCGTATCAACAACACGGTGCATCGCCGCAAAAAAGCAGCATCTTTCACTCGTCGAAAACGTACATAATTCAGACAAACACAACTCCTTTTCCTCGCTCTCGCCCTCCACCAACTTCATCACTTCGTTTGCGCGCATCTCCATCGTTTTCGTCATGTTCCTCGTCGTGTTCTTCTTCTTCGTCCTCCTCTGCGCCGGCATCTGCGTTGTGGAAGGAGGAGGAGGAGGAGGATTGCGCGCGCGGAATGAACATTTGGTCAAAGGCGTTCATGGCCTCCAACTTTTGGATGGTGCTTTCCAGTTGTCGATTCTTGTCTCCGAAGAAGAGGTAGTCGGTGTTGGGACTGTGCTCGTTCGCCTTGATGTTGGCGTAGATGCGGTCGATGCGATCCATCACCTTGGCAATGGACGACAGCTCCGACGCGCGCACCAATTCGTCCCGCACAGCCAACCGTGCCTCGGGCTCGCACAACAACTGCACGGCGAAATACAACAGGAAGCGGCGCTTGCCAAAGCTGCTGGCACTGCCCCGAAACACATACAGCGTCAACAGCGACGCGATGGTGCGATGCAACAATTTCAAGGGCCGCGCCGCCGCGGTCGTGAGACACAAATCCCAGAGCATCCACACCACCTCCTTCTGCTGGTCGGAAGGGATGGTCACGAACGGCCAGTCGCGGCGCGCACACACCCACGGCTGCTTGTGTTTGCGGCCGTGCGCGACCAGATGCATGATCCACTCCATCCAATAGCAGGCGCGCACGGCATCTTGCGACCTGGACGACAGGTGGTAGCCCAGTTCATTCAGCGGGAGGTACAAGTCCGCCGGGTCTTCGTCGCGAAACACCGCCTGCGCAAAGTCGCGGGAAGGCGCGTGAAAGCGACTGCTCCACTCCTCCAAATCAAAGTCGTGCGCCTGCACCTTCACTTGCTGCAAGGGCGACTTTTGTTTCGCGTCGCAGAGGATACATGCCATCTCCGCAAACAGTTTGCGGATTTTAGGCAGGTTGCGCAGCGCCAATTCGTTGTGGGTGAATCCGCCGCGCACAATCTGCTGGAACTGTTTACAGCGCATCTCCAGGTAACTCGCCAGCTTGATGTTGCCGAGGTGAATGTGTTTCGCGTACAACAAGATGACTGTTTCCCACAAATCGCCAAAATGCCCCGCGCACACCAACTCCGCACCCCAGTAACACGCTGGCTCCAACTTACCATGCAACAACGACCGCATCAACTCTTTCTTCACCGCCGTCTTGCTGAACTGCGAAAAGGTCACTCCTCGAAATTCACGCGGCGCGCGCACATCGTTGATGTCCGAATCATTCATCGGCAAAATATGTCACAACTCGGCGGAATACACACAATGAAGCTTGTTGTCGTTGTCGGCGGCGTATGATGACTGACACCTATAAAAAATCTTGGTACAATACAACTTGCCGCGCAACTCTTCTTTTGTTCACTGATACATCGACATCGACACCGACACCGACACCGACACGGACCATGACCATCCTCGCATTGAACTCCCCGACGTTCTCCTCCCTCTGGAGCTCGCCCGTGACCCAAGTCTTGTTTGGGATTCTTGTCACTCTCCTCGTGCTGCGCACCAGCCGCGGCGGCGGCGGTGGCGGCGGCAGTGTAGGAGGGGGCAGCGCCTTTGCCTTCGGGTCGGGCTCGAGCGACTGGATGTTTTCTGGACTGGAAGGGATGACCGCCATGACCGCGCAACACAAACCCGCCACCAGCTTCCACGAAAACACAGACATCTACGACGACTTCTACGCCGCCGTCCATGACCAACTGGTGTTCCGCGATACCTCCCCCAACCTCTCGGACATGCAAGTGATTCTTTCTATCGATACACCGGTGTACCATGCCAACAGCATCGTCGTGGACGTGGGCTGCGGCACTGGCAAGTTGGTGAATGCATTGCGCAACGTGTTCTCCGCCAAACAAAGTCAAACGGGGGCAGGGCAAGGACAAGGACAAGGACAAGGTGGTGCGGAAGCGATGGTGTTTGGAGTCGACATTTCTCCCTCCATGATTCGCCGCGCCATCGCGTTGCATCCAGGCGCGGAATACATGACAGGCGACGCGATGGATCGCCACTTGTTCCCCGAGAGTTCAGTGACCCACGTGTTGTGTGTCGATTACACCTTCTACCTCCTCAAGAACCGCAAGCACTTTGTGGACAACGTCCTGCGCTGGTTGATGCCGGGAGGGTACTTCATTGTGCATTTGGTTGACAAACAACCAGGTTTGAATCGCTGGCACATGGCCCCGGTGGTCACCGATCGTTTTCGCTATTCCGTGGACTGGAAACCCGCGTTGCAACTGCTGCGCGAAAAGTTCGTCTTTGCAAACGGCGACGTGCGCACACAGCACTTGTCGTTGCCGTTCCAATCCATGGCGCAAGATGTAGCAATGATTCAAGAAGTGGGGTTTTTATTGCATGCACACTACAAACTGCCGGCAGAAGGCGAATACATTACCGTATTTACGAAACAAAACTACCACTAATACATACCCACACATACACGCACGCACCCACACAAAAAAAAACATAAAACAATCAACTGTCGCCAAAACACCGCAACAGACCAAAACCAATCTTCTCAACAACGCGCAAAATATGTCACAACCAGAGGAAGTCGTCGAGAACGTCGTCGTCGTCGAGAATGCTGCTGCCGAGGATGTCGCCGTTGTTGCAGGCGCGGAAGAAAAACCCTCGGATGGAAACATTGACCCTGCACATGTTGTAAGGGAGGCCGTGTGCAAACTCAATCAGTCGCTCGACAAAATGGTTCACACTATATCCATCGTGTCAACGTTTTTGGAAGCTTTGTCTCAGTTGCCAGAAGAGGAGGAATTGGAACGGGAAAAGGAACAGGAACAGGAACAGGAAAAGGAAAAGGAAAAGGAAAAGGAACAGGAACAGGAACAGGAACAGGAACCAACAATCGAGTCCGTCGCGAAAGAGGAGACTTCCGAGACGGAATCAATGTCGCTATGTGAAATGTCGAATGCATTGTTGCGCAAGGGCGGCTCCAGCACCACCATGCACTTGCAACTGTGCGCCACGTTGGAGTCTGCCGCCGACGATAAGTTGCAGTTGGCTTATCGCAATGCCGTCATCGAACACAACCAACAAATGTTGCGCAACCCTCACACTTACAACGCGGGATTCGATCTTCGTGTGGCCCAGATCACATTCGCAACGCCACACGCCGGCGCAGACATGCTGCACAGTGGAGTAAAAGCAAGAGCCATGTTGTACACACCGTCGAGCGAACAATTCCACGGCACCTCCTTCTTTCTGTGTGCGCGCTCCTCCATCAACCGCACCTGCCAAATGCTCGCCAACGGCGTGGGAATCATTGACGCTGGATATCGCGGCGAACTGATGGCGTGTATGAAATCCAGCGCGGAAAAGCAATGCAGCGAGGACAAATATGGCGTCCACGATCGTTTCGCGCAAATTTGTGCACCCTCACTCGTGCCAATCTTCGTGGAGTGGATGACCCCGGAGGCATTCGAACTGGCAGACCAGCACCAAAGTGAGCGCGGTGCGGGTGGGTTTGGATCCACCGGTGTGTAATCCACTTTCTTCATTTGTCACGCACGACGTGTTTTGTTTTCCGACCAATGTAACATTGTAATGCAATATCACTCCCACAAACTCACCCGTTTTTGTTTTTCTTTCGTCTTTTCGTTTTTTTTCTTTCTCGCACCAAAACAACAACGGCGAACTTTTGACATTGATTCTCTCACCCCTTTTCCTTTTCCTTCTCCTTTTCCCTGTTCACCAACACCAACACCAACAACAACAACAACAACCACTTCAACAGCATGCGCTTTTCGTTGCCAACGTTTGGAATCATGCGTTCTTTCACGGCATCTTCCAATCGCAAGTCGATGGTGAGTGGTATGGCAACGCTGGGATTGCTACTTCTGTTGTCCCAATCGACCTTCGTCGAGCTCTTCATGGATCATCCCGTCGGACGCGGACTGTTGCTTTTAGCTGTGCTGGCCATCACGCATCTCAACAAAACCATTGGGATCGCGCTGGTGTTTTTGCTCGCAATTGGCCTCACCCAACTCTATCCGCGCAATGTAGTCGTGGGGGTCGAAGGAATGGTGGCTGTGCCCAAAGCCGCCACCGATTCTGTTGCCGCGACCGCCACCAAAGCAGGCGCCGCCATCAAAGCTGGAGGAAGTGGAGGAGGTGCAACTGGAGACAATCGCCCGCATCGCCGTCGTCGTGGTGGAAAGGCGCGCGAAGGATTTTTCTTGATTGAGCGCGAGAGCATGATGCGCCGAGGCGAGAACTCCAATGACGTGTTCGTGCGTCGCATGGAACTGGTGAACGATGTCTTGCCATCGGAAGCCGATGTGTTCACCAACTTGGTGTCCTTGGCGGAATAAACCACGAGAGGAAACAAGAGGAAAGAAGCGGAAGAGTAATTTCTCCAGTTTCTTCAATCCGCTGCAAATCCATCCATTCATCCGTCATCCATTCCATCCATTCCATTCATCCCATTCCGAACAAAGACACCGACCGCCATGCGATCCGAAGAGTGGTGGACTATTGTAGTTGTTCTGGGCTGTTGGGTGTGGTGGGGATGGCATCACTGGTGCACTCCCCATCTTGATCCCCATCCTGATCCTCTGCTGAGGGAAGGTCTGAAAAAGTTGAAACCTGTCAAGCTGAAAACGGTGACGCGTGGCATCAACGACATTGGTGGCGCAGTGACCGGAGCAGCCACGGGTACTGTCGCGCAAGTGACGCAAGTCGCGACGGACACAACCGCACAAGTGGCGCAAACGGCCACCGACACCACCCGGCAAGTGACACAAGTTGCCCAACCTGTTGTGCAGACGACGACAAAGACGGCAGAACAGTTGGCGCGAGAGGCAGAAGAAGCGGCACGCCAAGCGGCGGCGGAGGCACAACGAATTGCCGATCAGACGCGATTCGATCAAGCGATTGCCGAGTTGGCGCGCAGTTTGGCGCGTATGTTTGACATTTTCCGACGTGTCGACGAAGAGATTCGCAGTTGACAAAGTTGGCATTTGCTCGTCCTCTCCATTCCGTGTTCTGTCTTCATCAATCTCCATCGCGGTTCTGTTTGGCGCCGGTGCGGAGGTGCAAAATAAAAAATGTGCAGAGATCACATAAGCGCGCCTTTACAAATTCGGAGGCAAGGTCAATCCGTGTGAAGTGAAAAAAAAACAACCATGTCTTTAGCCATGTTTGCTGCGCCGTTCGACACCTCGACGGGGGATATCAACGGTGGCGGCGGCGGCAATGCCACGTTCATGCAACGCAAACGACTGCAACATCAACAAGAATCGTTCAACACCCGCAAAACACAACGACTCTCTTCTCATGGCGCAGATCGCGAAGGAATGACGTCGGGGAACGGCGCGGCAGCAAGAAGTGGTGCCGGTGGAAGTGGTGGTGGAGGAGGAGCGGGAAGCAACCGAGCACATCGTGGCACGCGGCGTGAACCGATGTCCTCGCTGGCGACATCGTCGTCTCATCCGTCCATGTCTGCTGGTGCTGCTGCCTCGCACGAAAGTCGCACGGGAAATACCGCGCGAGTGCATTCCGTGTTGGAATCGTTGCATCTTCACATGGGCGGGGGAGACGACGATGTCGACGAGGACGATGACTCCCCCTTTGCATTGGTCGGCGACGACCACGACAAGGGTGGCAGCCGCGCAACAGCGACAGCCATCAACCCTCACCACACCCCCTTTCTGCCGCCATTGGTGAGTGGCGGCGATTTCTTGCCGCCTCCCATTTCCGCGGGAGTACAGCGCACCAAACCATTGCCTGGCGTTGCCGTTGCCGTTGGACACGGAGAAAGCAACAATGGCAGCAACATGGATCGACCATTGTTGCAAGAAGGATTTGCGCAAGTCCCTCGCGCACACAACGATGGGGCAAAAGAGTTCATGACCTTGCACGACATGCAAAGCAATTATCCTTCGGACGCCGCGCGCGATGCATACTATCAAAAAATGGTGCCGCAGTACGCCAGCGATCGTCGACCAACGGGTGGAGGAAGCAGTGACCCATTGATGCAAAAACTGAATTACATCATCACCCTCATGGAGGAACAGCGAGACCAAGCCACCAACCATGTCACGGAGGAGGTCATCTTGTACTCTTTCCTCGGCATCTTCGTCATCTTCATGGCGGATTCCTTCGTGCGAGTGGGCAAATATGTGCGCTGAGCAAGCAAGCAAGCGGCACACAGACAAACAGGTAGGCAATCCGCAGCCGCCGACTGAAACACATAGAAGAAAGGAAACAACACACACGCGTGCACACGACATTGATTCCGTTGCTGTCAACCGAATCAATGCAATGACGAACGAAAGACTGAACGAAGGATGAAAATAACAAAAGGAAGGAAGAAAGAAATTGGAAACTTTTGAAAGTTATGCGAATTTACAAAGTGGCGCCGCCGCCTCAACAAACACACTGCAAGCAACAACAAACAAAAACAATCAAAAAAAACAGCAAAAAAAAGCAAACTGTGTTTGCTTGATTAGACGTGCGGAACGCGGATGTGAATGAGGGGTCGCATGTAGTCGCCGCGACTGAAGCTGAAGTTCCAGACTGCGTCGTCCTCGTTGTATCGGATGCGGCGACTGGTCAAATTTTCCTCCGCGAACAGTTGCTGCAACACAGCTGCACTTTGTTCCTGGACGTCTTCCATAGGCACCATTTCGCCGATGCCATCCGACGAGTGTGCAAAGTACGTTCGACCTCCCCGATGGACCGCGACGCGGTTGGAGCAGCGCAAGGTGTACGCGAGGCGCACCGGAAGCACCTCGGGGGGAAACACGGATGGGACAACTTCGTGGGTGTACAGTCGATTGGTGGACAGCGGCATCAGAAAGACCGAGTTGGGATACAAGACCACGTCAAATTCGCGTGGCCGCGTACAAGTGTCGGCAATGTCGCGTTTGAGACGAAACCGGAGCCGCGTCAACACCGATATTCCGCGGTGCTGCAAGTCGAAGACATCGTGCGGACTAGGGTCGTACTGGTGTGGAGGGGGATGTTTGGAAGACATGTTGGCAGATGACGACCAGGTGCGAAGGGTGTGGAGGAAAGCATCGCTGTCGGAAGAGGTTGCGGAAGAAGAGGATGTCCGAGAGGTTTGCGACGAAGGTGACTGCAGGTGCATGTCAGGGGGAGTGGAAGTGGTGGTGGTGTCTTTGGTCGAGTCGTGTTTCGTGGAGAAGGGAATGTGCGTCTCAACCGGTGTCATGGTGGTGGATGATTGCATGCTAGAAAAGGGGAGATTGCCGAAGGGGAGTGCACTCCTTCCACTTCCTCCCGGATAGGGTGAACAATCATAGAAGGAGCAAAAGGCGATGACACCGTTGGGGGCAAGATCCAAGGTTTTTTCTGCGCGCTGGCGAATGATGGAATCAGTCAACTGCGTGGGGTTTGCGGCGGAGGTGAACGTGGATGCGGATATGCTGTGCACACACAACTCCATGACCCCATGGTTGACTGGAGCAGGATCAGCAAAACAGTGCGCAATGGCTTCGTTCACCCGCGCCACGATCATTCGATCCACGTCCGAAAATTCATTGGTGGGACCGCCGAAGGAATACGATCCGCGCAAGACGTGAAATCGATGTTCGTGCGCGCGAGTGCCAATGTTCACTTCCACCACATCGCTCAATGCCACCGCTCCTGCGCAAACGGAAGTAGACGGGGAGGTGGCGTTGGCGGTGGCGGTGGCAATGGCAGATGCCCCCAAGCGCGTGAAGGGTTGCATCCAGTGCTGCGACAGCAAGGTTTGTTGCAAACTGCCCAGCGCGGGGTGAAACATGCGGCGAAACAACACGCCCGCGTTTTGCACGTTGATTGGCACTTCGCCCACGTGAACTCCGCCAAACTGACGCTCCAGGTCGTAGGTGGAGGAATGCGACAATTCGTGGATGAACACGATGGTCCAAGCAGGCACTTGCTCGTCAATGCCACCGCCGCCGCCACCACCACCACCACCACCACCCTCTTTTTCTTCTGCGTTGGCGGAAACGACGGATGGATGATGATTGTTACGCTGACGCTGACGGTGTGTGCGCGCGAGTTCATTCGCCGCAAACAACTGACGTCTTAACCACGGCAAATTGCGTTGCAAATGTCCCCCGACGTACCAATGTGTCTTGCATGTGTTGTGTGTTTTCCAGTCGATGTCGGAAGTAGCCCATCGTTCAATTTCCACCTGCACATCTTCGAAGCTGGTCCATGTGGTGCCGCAAAAATGGCGCAGTAAGAACTCGCGTTCATCTCGATGTTCGTCGATGGATTGCACGGTGGGGTAGAAGAAGCAATGTCGATCGGTCACCAACACATTCTCGTGCTCCTCCTTCTCCTTCTGCTTCTCTTCCGCCGACAAGATAGACGCGGAATGGCGTTTGCGACCACCCTCTTCCAGATCACACCCCGACGCATCGCGCAAAGGATGCACGGTGGCCACCTTGCGCGCAATGCAGCAGGGTGCGATCACCGCCGAGGCACTTCGACAACAGGCGCCAATGTTGTCTCCGTCATGGTCAGTCTCCGTGCAATTCCCCCTTCGTGGCGTCGGCGACAAGGATCGAGATGAAGGAGGAGGAGGATGAGGTGGATGAGCAGGAGGAGGCATCGTCGTACGACGACTGCGTCCATGCAAGTTGCGTAAAAAGTCGCGCATCGAGGATCGAGCAATGCAGGGATGAAGAAATGTGAAAACAATGGACAATGTCACACTGCGCAACCAACCCAACTTTACCCAAGGAACTTGCGACAAAAAAAATAATTATGCGAAAAAGGTGGGAATGACACACAGGTGTGTTATTCGTCGTCTTCGATGGTTTTGACGATGCTTTCGAAGTAGTGGTCGAGCATGTCGGAGAAGAAGGTGCGGTATTTGCCATGGTACAGAACCATGGTGTCTGACTCTGCGCAGTTCACGCGTGGGCGAAAGACGTCTTCGGTGCTGGGACAGCGTTCGGCGACCATGATGATGGGTTTGCGGAAATTGGCCAATTGCAAAGGGCGATAGGTTGCGTCGGTCAATTTGTCGGTAACGTCGATGACGCGGTGCTGTGGAAACATGTCTGCCAAGCGATCAACCGTGTCCCGGATTTTGTCGCGGACAACCTCCGCGCCCGCGGAATAAAAGTCGGGTTTCACTTCTTCCGCGTTGCGCATGCAGCAATGCTTGGCTTTCTTTTTGCTGCCGCACGCACAAGGCATATTTTTGGATTGTTTGGGGGTAGCAGTTCTGGTGGACATGGACAATGGAATCATAACGAACGGATGGGTGAGTTGCCGAAAAAAAAAACAAAAGAAACAAGCGCGCAAAACAAACAAGGGATTGAAGGTTGAACCAGGTGCAAAGCATTGTGTTTAAATGTTACACGCGTGTACCAAATACAACAAATGACAAAGAAACAAACAAACAATTAGTCGTGCGCAGTCCACGCAATGACCTCTTCGAACTTCAAACATCGAACGATTCCGCGGTGGCATCGGCGTCTGTGTCGGCAGCTGTCGCTGTCGCTGTCGCTGCGGGTGTGTCGGGAGAACAAAGAAAAGGACAAGGACAAGGAACGGAGTATTGGAAGTAAATGTGGAACTCGGGTTGGTCGGGTGAGAGTGTTACTCCATCCTCGCTCGTCGTCGGCACCCAGCGACCTTTGACATTGGTGACGTTTGGCTCACTTGCCATGCGCATCATGATGTACTCCTTTGCTTCCGTCAATGAATCCCCGTGTTCCAATATCATCATTGCGGTGACGGGCGGCTGATGCGGGCTACAGTCTCTCTTCAGATCACGCAACATCGATTGCCACTGTGTCTCTATCAGAGGAAGAATTTCCAGCGCCGAAGAGGAAGGTTGATGCCATTTCCCGCACGTCTCAACATTGATTGCAAGATTCCCCAGTTCCATGTTGTTGCTGTGCCAAAAGAAGTGAAAACAAAACAAATCATCCACTGGGAAAAAATTATAATTTTATTCTTGTTCAGCCGCAGCACCAAACGCACACAACATTTTGCAGCAGCAGCAGCACGAAACAATCATGGAAAAGGAACTGTTTCAACTTTTGAAGCGCGCAAACTGTGACGTCGCCAGTTACGATGTCCAACTCGTATTGAACGGAAACAATTGGGTAGTGAGCGTGTATGTAAACCCTGCACATCTCCAGTCCATGTATGACGCCATTTTGCGCGACAAGAAACTGTGTCCTTTGGTCGGACCGTTCGTCACTGCATTCGGATTCCAGTATCGCGGGAACGGGTCACTGGAGAACATCGGGGTGCAGTGCTGGCCAAAGAACAATGCGCGTGTGTCCCTCCACGTATCGCAGTACGGCATGGGCACGCAATGCGATTCCTCCTTCGAAGCCGAATGCGACAAAGCAGACGCCTTGTTCCAAGATGCATCCTTCACGGACGTTTGCTTGTTTGGCAACACCTTCTCCGCCTACCCTCGCGCAAGAAACCGTCGTCCGCTGACTCATGCCAGCTTGTTCACCATTCCAGTGTAGACACATACCATGTAATTTTTGTTAACACATTTTCACTTACAACATCCTTCGCATCTTCTTGTTTTTTTTTTCATCGCTTTTTCTTATTGTTCTTCGTCTTGATCTTCGTCTTGTTCTTCGTCTTGATCTTCATCCAGTTTGTTTTCCACGTCACACTTGGAAAACGGTGGAAACCGCGTTGCTTGGCACCGGGTGCACAGGAGAAGGGATTGCGAATGTTCCGGTGACATGTCAATCATGTCTTCTTCCCAGACATGATTGCACAGCAATTCGCATCGGCGCTGAAACAACTCGCGCCACTCACGACAGGTTTCGCGCAGGACGTTCAATCGTTGCATCACTTTTTCCACCGCATTTAAGGGTTCGCTGCAAATGGCAGTTTGTTTGCGAAGGTCATCGTAAATGTGAAAAATGGCATCCATGCGGTGCAACATGCGATCCATTTCGTCGCGGAATTCAGCTTGCGACTCGTGCGGCATGAGTGTCATATTTGTCGACGATGCGATGTGTTGTTCGCAGAACGATGGATGGAGTGAGTGAATGAGTGAGTGAGTGAATGAGTGAGTGAATGAGTGAGTGGTCGTTGGTTCTTGTGCTTGTGCATCGACGCCATCTTCTTCTATATTCCCATCGATGGATCGAGTTTCTTACCTACCACTTTGAATAGTTGAATTTGGCAAAGGCTTCTTTCTGTGCTTTGCGCTGTTTCTCTTTCTTGGCCTTTTCCAGCAACGCCACTGCCGCCGCCAGTTCGGTCTCCGAGACGACCCCGTCGTCGTTGGTGTCAATCAGTTTGTCGAGGATGCGGTACTCGTGCGGCACGATGCACAGATGACTCTCTTCGTTGAAGAGATACTCAGACAAGATGGTGAAGACGGCGGTCAAGCCGAGGGCCGTGTAAATGTCGCGGGTACCCATCCACGCCATCGCGAACACCAACACCTGTTTGGAGACGGTGTATTTCATGTACTCTTCCGTGGATTTGCTGAACTGGATGGTGATGAACTTGGAGCCCACGTTGAGCAAAATCATGACCACGCCTGCAAAGAACTTGCTGTTGTTCAAGTACATCACGTGTCGATTCATCCAACCCAAGGTGGTCTCTTTGCCGGCAGCCGCCGCCGCAGTCGATGCTTTGGTCCGTCGCGGCATGATCAGAACAAAGAATGAGGACAACAATAGCCGCAGCCGAGGTTTGATGTTTGAGGTTTGAGGTTTTTAAGGCAAGGATACAAAACCGAGGATGCTTTCTCCGGAGAAGAATTTTTGTTCTCACAGCCGAATGCGGTTGAAATCGAGTCGACCGAACTTTTGCGCAAACGCACCTTCCACACGCTTCCACTGTGCCTCCATTTGTTGCACCTCGCCGTCTACATCGAAGCCGTAACAACGACGCACGCTGTCGTCGTAGCCCGTCACACGCCCAATCCACGCCAGCGGCACCTGGAGCGTGTATCGATACACCCACGCCAACCCACGCCGCAACAACGAGGGAACAATCCATTGGTACACGCGTGTAACACTGCGCATGGTTTCTTCGGAGAGGTAGGTCAGGAGACAGCCGGGGAGACTGGCGATTTTGGTGCCGATCAATTGCAGGATGCGGAAGAGTTGCACGAAGATCTGGCCGAGGCTGCGCAACAGGGTCCAGATCGGATCGATGAGTCCGTCGTAGAAGATGTCGCCGAGCTGGGTGAACACCGACTTGAGTTTCCCGTCGACCATCTGCACCGTCTGGCGCTCCACTTCTTGCGCCAACGACGACAGCTTGCGATCTACCTGGTTGCCGAGTTTCTCGATTTCGCGCGGCACCGTGTCTCCGACCTGGCGCACCCGGTCCTCGAATTGGTTGCTGACCCGATTGATTTCCCGGGGAACCATGCGCTGCACGTCCTGCAAATCGTTGACGATGCCCGGGATGTCGCGCGTCGCTTGCTGCAGCTGGGCGTCGAAGCGGGTGCCCAGCTGGTTGATCTCCCGCGGCACGAGGCGCTGCACATCTTGCAAGTCGCGGACAATGCCCGGAATGCCGCTGGTGGCTTGCTGCAGCTGCGCGTCGAAGCGGGTGCCCAACCGGTCGATCTCCCGCGGCACGAGGCGCTGCATCTCTTGCAACTGCGTGGTGAGCGCCGGAAGGGTGCTGGTGGCTTGGCGCAGTTGAGTGTCGAACTGATTGGTGACACGACTGATTTCTTGCGGCACGAGGCGCTGGACCCCTTGCACTTGGGTGGTCAAGTCCGCGATGGGCGCCGTGGCTTGGCGCAGTTGGGAGTCGAACTGGTTGGTAACACGACTGATTTCTTGCGGCACGAGGCGCTGGACCCCTTGCACCTGGGTCGTCAAGTCCGCGATGGGCGCCGTGGCTTGGCGCAGTTGCGAGTCAAACTGGTTGGTGACCCGGGTGATTTCGCGCGGCACGACACGCTGCATCTCTTGCAACTGCGTGGTGAGCGCCGGAAGAGAACTGGTCGCCTGTTGAAGCTGTGTGTCGAAGCGGTTGGTGACTCGGCTGATTTCCTGCGGCACCAGTCGGCGCATCTCTTGCAGCTGTCCATCGAGGGAAGAAATCCCATCCGAAGCCTGGCGAATGCGACCATCCAGTTGGGTGGACAAGGTGCGAATGTCTCCGGGCAATTTGGTGACCACCTGCGCATCCACCGTGTTAAGTTGTGTGCGGATTTTGTCCAGCTCGTCCGGAATGGCGCTTGCAATGTCTCCAATGTCGTTGATGTTGTTCGTCAACCGCTGCAGGTCGCCAACATCAAAGCCTTCCTGGTGAGAAGGAGGAAAAGAAGAAGAAGAAGAAGAAAGGGAAGCGGAGGAAGTTGGCGGCGGCGGCAGGAAAATCGCATGCAAGAGCACGAACGCAACCACCGCCACCAACGCCAAAAACGTCAAAGTGATCCATGACGGACACGTGCAAGTCATGTCGTCTTTCGCGTTAACACCAAAGCAAACAAACAAAAACCGCGAAACGAGAAAACACTGAAAAAAAAACAGAACAATGGTTTGAATTACAACTGTTACAAGTCTTGAAGAAAAGAAACACTGGTGCAACGTACGTCTTTTTTTTGTTCACGGCACACACACGAAGAAAAAGAGAGAAACGGAGAGAAAGAGAGCGAATGAGAAAGAAACTACCGATGGTGGTGGCGTTGAACAAAGGTGTGCGCCAACAGTTGCTGTCTGAGTGAACTCTCGGCAAACCATCGCCGTGCGGCGTTGCGCGCGTCTTGTTCAATGTGCCAATCCCGTGCCACGGTCATGCCGTTGCGGGCCAGATGGTTCCAGAAGGAAGTGTGCGCCGCGATGTGTGGCATCTCGCGCTCCACGCGCGGGACGTCGCGGAAACACAGGCGGGGATTGGCAGCCAGATCGACACGCCACACTGGATGCTGTGGGTGCGCAAACCATGCCTCTGCGCCGATGTTTTCGTGGCGCGACACAGCTTGTGCAATTTCGTCGGTGTATCCTCGCTCCTGGCTAAACACGGGTAGATCGGGGCCGTGCAAGGATTCGAAGAGCGGCCACGAAAAGGACGGATTCTCCACCAACCGCAAGATATCCACGACTTTCTTTTCCTTCTTGTCCCACTGGTTCAAGGTGAAGCGACACTGTTGGTGGCGGAACCACTGCACCACGTCGAGACTGAGTTCGAGGTTGGCCGCCAGATTGCTGAAGTGCCACGGATGTTCAGGATGCGCGCACACGTATCGGGCGCGTAAGTACGGATTGGCGCTCACGCGGTGCCAGTTCCAGTGCAAGTCTGGATACAAGTCCAGCAAGTCGGTGATATATGGGTGAAAGCGCTCCACGCACTCCAAATCCTCCCACCGAATCAAGGTGAGCGGCCACAACTGCTCGCGCTCTCGCGGCAACAAGGGCACCACCCAACCCGATTCCGATCCCGACTCCTCTTTGTGCCCTTCCTTCTTTCGCGTCTGGTTGTGCCCATGCTTGGACGTCGTTGATGCTGTGCTGGTGCACGAGGAAAACGGCGAAGTGGGTGACGACGCCAAGGGTTTCCAATGCACAAGGTATTCTTCGCGGCACCGCTCGCGGAAAATGCGTCTCTTCTGGTACATCGACACACGATCATCGTTGCGCAGAATCACCACACCTTCTTTCGCCGCGGAGACACGTCGCATGCACTCTTCTTGAAACACTGACTTTTCACGCTTCCACTGCGCTTCTGCGTCACGCCAAAACTGCACATGCGACATCGTCGTTCGATTCAAAAAAAGAAACCAACAAAAGAGAGCAACCGAGAAAATGCAACCAAATGTAAAATTATGAGACGACGACTTCCACAAAGTACACCCAATCGCAGGCAAGCAACATTCGCCCACCCCCCCTTATCCCATCCCTTCGACACTGCCAGTCGACCGGTCCGTCTGTTCAACCAGGTTGGCAGAAGTTGGCAGGAATCCTGGGACGCTGGTTCAGACGTACATGGAGTACATGGAAGCAAAGGCGTCCATGCGCGCGGTGCGATGAACCAGTTGCTCCGCGACCGCTTTGGTGACGGTGAAGGGGAAGGTTACCTGCAGCGGCATCTCTTTCGGGAACAAGTTGGCGCCGGGTTTCATGAGCCGAAACAAATTCAGCTTGTGGTGGATGACCTCCAGCGCCCGCTTCAAGTTTCGCACCCCTTCCTCCTTCTCGCAACAGTGCTCCACCAAATGCGCAACCACGTCGTCGCTGAACACCACGTCCTCGGCCGCAAACGCCACTTCCCGACGAATGGCCGGCAGCAAGTGCGTGGCCGCAATCGCGATTTTGTCCTTCACCGAGTACCCCTTCGTGTGGATCCGGTACATGCGGTCGCGCAAAATCGGATTCACCTTCGACTCGTCGTTGTAGCTGAAGAAAAACGTCACCTTGCTCACATCCAAGGCAAACTCCGCGAAAAAACGGTCCCGGAACTTCGTGTTCTGCGTCGTGTCCGTCAAGTGGATGAGCAGGTTCGCAATCTCCTCGCCGCGCGGGGTATCACTCAATTTGTCCAACTCGTCAAAGTAGATGACCGGGTTCATGCACTTGGCGTCCATCAGACTCTGCGCAATCTTGCCCCACGACGACCCAATATACATGTTCGCACCGCCTTCCAAAAACACCGCGTCTTGCGCACCCCCCAGCGGAATGAACACAAAGGGGCGATTCAACATCGCGCTGATGCCGTGCTTCACCAACGTCGTCTTCCCTGTGCCCGGCGGCCCGTGAATCGCCACCGACGACCCCACCGCCTGCGGATTGGACAACAACTGTCCAAACAGTTGCATCACCTGCATCTTCGCATCGTCCATCCCAAACACCGTGTCGTCCAAGGTCTGCTTCGCGCGGGCCAAGAAACCGTGACACGCATCGATACCATCGCCCATGGTGACCGGCAGATGTCGATACACCCCGAACGGGATCGACACGAACCCGTCCACCCACTGCTTCACCTTCATCTGCTCCTCCGACAACGCGCCGCCCATCCCCAGCTCCGCGTGCTCTGCCAAAGTACCAATCTTGCGCAACGCAATGTTCTTCAACTCCCGCGGGATCGACGTCGACTCCAATATGCGGATGCGCAGCGGAACCGCCGCCCCGGCAGCGGCGCCCGTGGCAGCATCTTCGTTGCACACCTCGCGCAACTCCTTGATAAGACGGCGCTGTTTGGCCACGTCCATCCGATAAAAGTGCTGCACATCATCCAGCGACCGATCGCGCGTCAATATGCCGTTCATAATGCGCACCATCTTCAACTTCAATCGCTTCTGGCGACGCGTCCATCGGTCATGCAAACGCGCAATGTTCTCCTGCATCATCGCCACACACGACGGCAAAAAACGCACAAACGGAAACTGCTTGCGCATGTCCTCCATCATCGACAACGTCTTGCGCGACTGCTCCAACTCCTCCCACAACGCGGCCGTCTTATCTTGCGCCAACCCTGCAGTGCAAGGAGGTGGTTGGGTGGTTTCTTGCGATGATGGCGTCGGCGGCTTGCGCAAATACGTCGTCAACTCCGAAGTGAACACATCCGGATTGAACCAGGTGGCGGGTTTCATCGAACTGGAAGAAGATGCACTGTCCGTGGACAAGCGGCGACGTTTGCGCTTGCGACCCACCGCCTCCTCTTCCCCTTCCCGTCCTTCTGACAAAGATGATGAAGAGGGAGATGATGAAGAGGGAGATGATGAAGAGGGAGATGATGAAGAGGGAGATGAAGAGGAAGAAGTGGACGATGGCGCAGGCAAAGACATGGCGTCTTTCCATTCCTCCTCCATTGCCGCAAACAGCAAATTCATGCGGCGCTTCGATCGATCTTCCAATTCTTGTTCTTCTTCCTCCTCTTCTTCCTCCTCCTCTTCATCCGCATTGTCGGAAACAATGAAACTCAAATTCTCTTCGTCATCCTCTTCCTCATCATCCTCATCTTCTTCCTCTTCCTCTTCATCCTCGTCCTCTTCCTCTTCATCGTCTACGAAGGTGCTGTCGTCGTCGCAAATCCATTCCTCTGCTTCAGATCCATCACTCGCACTGTCATCTTCTTCTTCTTCTTCTTCCGACGAAGAAGACGATGTGCATGACACGTCATCGTCCTCGTTTTCTTCCGTGTCGACATCGCTCTGCAAATCGAACTCCTCGATCAAAGCTTTGGATCGCGAAGAATGCGATTTGTCGTTGATGGCTTTGCGGCCACCGTGGCGACGACGACGACCAGTCGATGGATCCGACAACAGAATGATGCTGATGTTGGAATCGTGGGAAGATGCCTTGTCAGAAGATGCCTTGCGAGAAGATGCCTTGGGAGAAGATGACTTGCGAGAAGATGACTTGGACTTTTTTCTCTTTGCCGACTTGGCGTTGTCCGCCACCTTTCTCTCCGACACAGCATTGATCTTCTTCTTCCTTTTCACATTTCCCACGGCTTTCTCCTGCGTCTTCTTCATCACACTTTTCGCATTCCGTGTCAAGCTGGAGGACGTGGACTTGATCGGATTGCTCTTCGCACCATCCTGTTCACCGTCATCGTCCTCTTCTTCTTCCTCTTCTTCTTCCACTTCTTCTTCCTCTTCTTCTTCCACTTCTTCTTCCTCTTCCTCCTCCTCCTCTTCATCGTAATCGTCGTCATCTTCTTCCTCTTCCTCTTCTTCTTCTTCGTAATCTTCATCTTCGTAATCTTCATCTTCATCCTCTTCTTCGGCATCGTCGTCCGAGTCGCTGAAGACACGTCGCGACGACACCACTGGTTGCGTCGAAGCGTTGGTCGACGATCTTGTCCTCATGCGCGACAAGGGAACCGCGTGGGACGAGTGTTTCTTGTAAGATTGCGGAGATTTCCAAAAAAGTACCATTGAAGACAAAAACGATCAGGAAACCAACAGAATGGGGGAATGTGCACAATTGCGAAAGAACAGAAACGGGAATAAGTACGACCAAATGACTGTCGACATTGTGCATGGTTTTATGTGGTTTCCGCACAATGCGCAGCAGCAACAACATTTCGTGTTAGGTCGTGAGGTGATGTGTGGTGATGTGTGGTGATGTGAGGTGAGGGCAGATGAGGTCAACCAAGGTGTTGTGAGGCGAGGTCGCACTCTTTCCACGCACACACACCATTTTTTTTTCGAACCATCACCTTATCGCGCACCATTGTTCGTTGTCCATATTCTCGATCTCTCCTATCTCCCTGTTTGGTACACCCGTGTAACATGAGTCGCGCACCATCACCCATCGTCCTTCCGCCGGCGAAGCGCATTCCCAAATTGGTCAGTGAGTACTTGACGCCGCCAGACACCTTGTTCACCTTCGAGTTTGACACGTACGACATCGACGAGAGTTTCCTCCTGAAAAACATCGTGGGACACATCTTCTTGCGCATGATGCAAGACACAGATTGGCGGGGCGGGGGTGAAATCGGCAGCAGTAGCAGTAGCAGTAGCAGTAGCAGCAGCAGCAACATCTGTGGCTTGGCGTCTCCCGAACACCATGGAACGTTGGCGACGTTTATCCACCTGGTCTGCAACCACTACCGCAACAATCCCTACCACAATTTCCAGCACGCAGTCAATGTACTGCACAGCACCTACATTCTGCTGCATCGTGCGCACTACTTGCCGCGCATCCCGCCCGCGTTTGTCTTTGCCACACTAATCGCAGCCTTGTGCCACGACGTGGACCATCCCGGCAACACCAACAGCTACGAAATCCACAGCAACAGCGCACTTGCCATGCTGTACAACGACAACAGCGTCCTGGAAAACCACCACTGTCACCTCACCTTCACGTTGTTGGAACAATCCGGGTTGAAAAACGTCCTGCTGAACACAGTTGGCGTCGACGGATACCGCGCCTGCCGCCAAGTCATCATCGCCTGCATTCTGGGCACGGACATGTCGAAACACAGCGAGTTGTTGCGCACGTTTGAGGCGGCCACTGCCTTGGTGCCTGCAGCAGCAGCAGCAGCGCCGGCGGTAGGCGCAGGCGCAAACGACATCCGTGACGACAGTGATGACGGTGAAGAAAAGGGGGGGTCGGTGTTTGGCACGGAGGAGGCGGTGTTGTTGCTGAAATGTGTCGTGCACTTCGCGGATTTGAGCAATGGCACGAAACATTTCGAGGCGGTTCATTTTTGGTCCACCAAAATCTCGGAGGAATTCTGGATCCAGTCGCTGCATGAGGAACAGTTGGGGTTGCCGTCGCTGTCGTTCATGAAAGCCCGCGATCCCTTGTCGATGTGCGTGAACGAACTCATGTTTCTGCGCAACCATGTGCTGCCGATGTGGGAAGGATGGGTTCGCAAATGCCCCGACATGCACTTCTTGGTGGAGGCAATACAACGCAACATTCGCGAATGGGAAGCTTTAGAACAAGACTACCGACACACACACGAAATCCACTCACTCACTTTCTAAAAAATAACACAACATCCGTGGCACGCAGTGTATGTGTGTGTCATGGCAAACCATCCTTCTTTTTTTTCTGCACATGATTGTAAGCAGCAAAGAAGCAAGTATTGTACGTGCATTGAAACAAAATCAGTCGCAATGGAAACATCCATCTCTATCGGCGGCAATGCGCCGATCGGCACTTCTGCACACCTTGCCAACACCGTTTCAAACACACTCAGTGCCAATCACCTTCACCACCACTCCGGAGGTGGACGGCGCACTCAACGCCGACAACTGAAACGCGACAAACACGTTCGACGCGTCCGAAAGACACTCAGTGGCGGCGGCGCTAAAACGCGCTCCGTTGCGAGCTCCAATGCAGAATGTCGACCTGATTTGAATAAACTCATTAAAATGAACGCAGAGCAGTTGTTTGCCTGTGCAACCAACCCAAACCAAAACGTTCATGCGATTGGATTGTTAAAGGTTATTAATTCCCAAAAAACAGCCATGGACACCGTGACAACCTCCAACCACCGACGACAGTTGCTTTTCGCATGCGAATATTTGAACAATCACTTTGATGCCGACAACTTCGTGGAAAAAATGTTCCCAAATGGTTGGGTGGACAATAGCACGGTCGTAGCAAAATGGACCAAATACACCATGACAACACATGAATCGTTTTACCAACGTGTTCTTCCGTTGAACAATCAAAATTACCAAAATTTTGTTCCCATTTTTGAATCTCGTGCAAAAATGCTCGCAGAGATTGTCGACCCAAAGTTGGTGGAAGATGGAAAAATCGATGTCGTCGCAGCAATGATGTTTGACTTGATTCTTGCAAAACTGAATGTTCAAGCACAAAAAAAAAATTCAAGCACACCTAGTTCAACCATTCCGCGTGCGCTGTTGAAGGAAAACGCATCGAAGAAGGTTGCAGCTGTTCTCAGCCATTTCAGCAGTGACAACACCGTCAAACGATGGGCATCCGTGTGGGAAAGAATGAACAAAGATGAATGGAATCACCTCAACGAACAAATGTTGTGTAAACAAATTCGAACAGTGGTAAACCAACTTGCCACGCCAATGGATTTGTCATATGAGTCGAGCGATGATGAGGTTGCCGGCCCCCCCGCAAAATTGAGGAAGATCAACAATGGGTCTTCCACCACGACGGAACCCACGACAACAAACGAGATGAACCAAAACACCATCGTTGACCTCACGGAATCCCAACCAAATACACAATCAGATGAATCCATAACACAAGAAGTTAACCAACCACCATCCGAGGTTCCCACAGATGATGTGGGTGATGGAAATTCTACAACGCGTGAATCCTCTGAAATGGAGTTGGATCAATCCAATGCACGTGGTGTAAAACGTCCCCCATCGCCATCTGCGAATGATGACCTTGACGAACCCGCGAACAAAATATATGCGTTTGACAATGCGAGTTCCACCACACAAGAATCCTCTCAGCCATCTGAGCTTGTTGACCTGATTACACCAGTACAATCCTCCGCACCATCCCCCGCACCATCCCTCGCACCATCCCCAGTACAATCCCCCACTGCCCTATTTCCTACACAAGAGCACATAACTCCATCGGTCATGGGTGAACCAATCAACTCTGAGCTTGCTGGCGTCGATGGACGAGTAAATGAACCAGAACGAGAAACAAGTCAAAGCAGTTTGTTGAATAATATGTGGACTCTATCATCGGTGGAGCCATCCACTACACCAGCACAATCCACTGCACCAGCACAATCCACTGCATCAAGACCATCCACTGCACCAGGACCATTCACAACCACAACAGAATCACCACAACAACCACAACAACCACAAACACGATTACCACTACGAACACCATCATCACAAACACGATGGCCACAAAATGGACAATTCAATGCTCCACTCAATCCTAGACAAGGACAGCAACGCCAAGAACCACCGCCTTCATCGGCAAATCCATCATCAAGCTGTGAAAATGTCAGCAATCCAATCGACGCCATTACTTGTCTGCAAATGCAAGTCGCTGACATACAATCCGC